>X410_Impala__coassemble_54_pt1 | contig 23639 bp, 18 predicted proteins | sample X410_Impala__metabat2_low_PE_001 | metagenome-assembled genome bin X410_Impala | reverse complement strand
AAGCAGCAGGAAGCTGAAGGTATCCGCAAGGTCGGTGAAGCTGAAGCTGCAGCAATCGCTGCAAAGGGTTTAGCAGAAGCTGAAGCTCTCGAGAAGAAGGCTGAAGCTATGAAGAAGTACGGCCAGGCAGCTATGATGGAAATGATCGTTAAGGCACTTCCTGAAATGGCAGCAGAGATCGCAAAGCCTCTGTCTACGATCGACAAGGTAACAATTATCGATTCAGGCAATGGCGGCGACACAGGCGTAGGCTCAATGGGCTCTTATGTTCCTTCGGTCCTTGCACAGACAATTGAGTCCGTAAAGGAAACAACCGGCATCGACATCAGAGAGATCATGAAGGCTAACACCTACGATGCAAAGGTCAACAAGAACATCACAGTATCAGGCCTTGATGGACTTCAGACACTGAATGTATCCACAGGCGATGCAATTGAGACAGTAAGCGGCGCTCCTGCCACAACAGCTCCGGCTGCTCCGGTCGCTCCGGAAGCACCTGCTGCACCTCAGGCACCCACCGCGCCGACGACAGAAGCTTAATTTACAAGCTGTGATTAGTTGCTACAACTGATTAACAAACCGCCCCTTCGGAGATCATCTCCGGAGGGGCTTTTAGTTGGTAAGGGGATATTTTTGGGGTGCCGCATCTGCTTTTTAAGTTTCCGTGCCTGCTTTTTCGAGCCCCCAAAAGCGATCGACGATTTGGTCGACGAAATTAAGCAAAATCGTCGACATTTTCGTCGAATTCGGCCTGATTCGACGATTTGGTAGAAGAAAAACGTCATTTCCGTCGACTTTTCGTCTACCGCCATCACTCATGGATCCCTGCAGATTATTGACCCATATACAGCACTATTAAGCTTCGCTGCCAGGTACCTGATATCAAATGGAGATTCATCTTTATCCTGAGTGAAAATGATATCCATGTCAGGAATCAATCCCGCACCAAGATAATTGGTGTACTTAACTTTTGTATCCCTGAGATAATCGGCATATTCTTTCATTCCCAAATGCTCGTGGAATTTACAGGAATCGAGTTCCTTTATGTACAGAGCAAAATCGGGATTAATCGGTTTTACTAATCCTGCAATTGTTATTGTAGGCTCATACTTAAACGGTATCCCCATCTCAGTATAGTAGATGGCAATATCGCGCTCATTTGCAGATCTGTAATAGATGCCATTAAAGAAGTTGCTCTTGTACTTTTTGTATTTGGTATTGTCATCGTTCTTAAGGCTGTCGAAAAACGATTTATCCATAACTGTTTGTTGGTAAGGAGTCACTGAAAGATACCGTTTAACCTTGCAGGGCATGCATTCTGAAACAGGCTCACCATTAAAGTTCATATCCCAAATGGCTTCGTAGATCTGCAATTGTTTTTCGATTAATTTCCTTTCCCGGAAAATTTTATAGTATTCCTTGCCGAACTGAGAATCTACACAGTATTTGTGATCGTCAATCTTAATAATGCTTCTGGAGACACCTTTTATTTTATGCTCGCCCAACGTAAACTTCGGCAACTGCTCAAGCTGTTGTCTGCAGTAATTGATCTTGAGAGAAAGGTATTCTCTGGGGATGTATTTATTCGTTATGTCCATAACCTGATTATGGAAGATGATTTCGCGAAAACAACCGACAAATGCCGACAAAAACCGACAAAGGCAAGCTTCAAAAAAGCGCGGAAAACGCCCTGATTTTTCGGTAAAGATAAAAGAAATAAATAACTACACTAAACGGCAGCCTTCTTTTTCGCGATCACCAAGACTGCACAAACCGCACCCGCAAACACTACTGTCTCAGCAACCAAAGCAATGACATTTTCCGTAATGCCGGACTTATTTCCTGTCATGATGCTCACGATGTCCTGGCTGCGGGACTTATCGGCGTAGGTTAAGAAGAAGGTGTAGGTGTCGAGGTCCATCATTTCGACCAGGACTATGTCGTCGTTGGTCTCGACACGATAGTAGCAGGAGCCGGAAGGGAGATATTTGTATTCTTCCAGGATCTTGTCCTGCTCTTCACGGGAGTAATTGCGGTTTACAAGTCTGTTCACTATAACGCCGGCGTCGCTGTCAATTCCGGGTTTGCATTTCTGCCAGAAGTCGTATTGCTGCTGAGAGTCACCGTTTCCGTAATAGAAATCAAGATATGTACCGTAGATGTTGTTACCGAGATTCTGGCTGCTTCTGTATATGATGTCAGGTGAGCCTTGGAGATAAGCATATTTGCCGAGTTCGATGGCGAGTTCGTCGGCGCGGGTAATCTCGTAATCAGGAGTTGTCAGGATGCGGTTGAAAAAATAGATCATGCCGGGAAAATACCAGTAGTCCTTTGCGGGGAGTGAGACGATATCGCCGCCCACGGGTCTGTATTCGACATGCTCATATATAAGGTCGCTGCCGTTAACGCCTTCCTGTTCACGTAATCTGTCGAAATCTATATCCGTGCACAAAAGGTACTCGAACTTGGTGAGCTCGTGTTTTACGCCGTCGTCGCCGATGCTTACGAGATAGTACTTATCGCCTTCGCTGAACACTTCAATCGTCTTGTCTGTACGTCCTGTTAAACCGCCGCTCATACGGATCGACATGTATTCGATATTAACCTTGCGGTTTCTGATAGCGGCATCCGATATCCGGTTCCCGCTGAAAAGCGGCAGCAGGCTTGCACTCACTGCGCAAAGATAGATCACCGTAATGATAAGAATTGTAAACCCTTTTTTCCCCATGAATAAAGTTTATTTCATAACGGCACGGATTTCTACCACCGATTCAGTTCTCATCATCCCGGAAACTAAAAGAGGCTGCCTCATATGAGACAGCCTCTATAGGTTATTTAATTACAACTCTTATTAACCGAAGAGTGTGAGCAGGATACCTGCAGCAACTGCTGAACCGATAACGCCTGCAACGTTCGGACCCATGGCGTGCATGAGCAGGAAGTTGGAAGGATTCTCCTTCTGGCCGACCTTGGAAGCAACACGTGCTGCCATAGGGACGGCAGAAACGCCTGCTGCGCCGATGAGAGGATTGATCTTTCCCTTTGAAAGGAAATACATGATGTCGCCGATGATGAGGCCGCCGACTGTAGCGAAGATGAATGCTGCAAGACCGATACCGATGATCATGATCGTCTCAAGCTTAAGGAATCTTGCGCCGACTGCCGTAGCACCAACGGATGTACCGAGCATGATCGTTACGATGTTGCACATTGCGTTCTGAGCTGTGTCGGAAAGACGGTCTGTAACACCTGACTCTCTGAAGAGGTTACCAAGCATGAGGCAGCCAAGGAGAGGTGCAACTGAAGGAAGGATGAGAACGCAGACAACTGTAACGATGATAGGGAAGCAGATCTTCTCTGTCTTGGATACGGGTCTTGTCTGTTCCATCTTTACCTGACGCATCTTCTTTGTTGTGAGCAGCTTCATTACAGGCGGCTGGATCATAGGGATCAAAGCCATGTAAGAGTATGCTGCGATAGCGATTGCGCCCAAAAGCTCAGGAGCGAGCTTGGATGTGAGATAGATAGCTGTCGGGCCGTCAGCACCGCCGATGATTCCGATGGAAGCAGCACCCTGAGGATCGAATCCGAGGAGGCAAGCTACTACGAAAGCAAAAGAGATACCGAACTGTGCGCCTGCGCCCATGAAGAAGGACGAAGGTCTTGAGATCAAGGGTCCGAAGTCTGTCATAGCGCCTACTGCCATGAAGATGAGGCAGGGGAAGATATCCATCTTAACGCCGATGTACAGGAAGTCGAAAAGACCCGGATCGATGTGGGCGCCTGTAGCGGGATCGTGATAACCGCCGCCTAATGCAGCCCAGTTGATATCGCCCTCAAACCATTCGGGGTGGAAGATTCCGCCGCCGGGCCAGGGGAGATTGGTAAGGAGCATACCGAATGCAATAGGGAGAAGGAGCAGAGGTTCGAACTGCTTCTTGATCGCCATGTACAAAAGAGCGAATGCGATGAGGATCATGATTCCGCTCTTCCATCCATCAGGATCAAGGAAGAACTGGGCAAAACCTGATGTCTCCCATAAGTTTTTTAATACTTCTAACATTACCCTGATACCCCCTGATTAAGAAATAGATACCAAGGGAGTGCCGGTGTCTACTGACTGACCCTTTGTTACGAGGACCTGAGCGATCGAACCTGCGCAAGGAGCATAGATCTCGTTTTCCATCTTCATAGCTTCGAGGATGCATACGAGATCGCCTTCCTTAACTGCCTGACCGACAGAAACCTTAACGTCAAGGATCGTACCGGGCATAGGTGAGTTAACAGGTGTTGTGCCTGCGGCAGCAGCGGCAGCGGGTGCCGGAGCAGCTGCGGGAGCAGGAGCTGCAGCGGGTGCAGCAGGTGCGGGTGCGGCAGCGGGAGCAGCTACTACAGCTGTTGTTTTAACGAGATTGGCAACGCCCTTCTCAACCTCTACCTCATAGACTTTATCGTTGATAGTTACGTTATAAATCATGGACTTTCTCCTTTACTTCTTTTCGACAAGCTTGATGGACTTGAATACGAGCTCATTGAGCGGGATTCCGGTGTCATCAGCAACGATTGCCATGATCATGGCAGCTGTCTTCTCGTCGCAGTTCTTGAGCTTCAGTGCTCCGGAAGAGAACTCTTCGCCGGAAGCAGGAGCAGCGGCAGCGGGTGCTGCAGGAGCAGCTGCGGGAGTGGGCTCAGCTTTCTTTTCTTTCTTACTGCCGATACTTGTGACCGCCTGGATGATCTTACCTGAAATCGAGATCAGGATGTACATCAGCAGGAGAACGCCGAATACTACGAGAATAACAATTCCGGCATTCATGAACATCTCAGCAGTAGTGAGGTGCTGTCCACGCTCAACAGTCAACTGAATAACAGGATTCATAATTAATCCTCCTTCTTCTCGATGGTGTAGTTAACTGTGTTGGATTCCTTCTCTTCGCGTGCAGCAAAGAACTTTTCTGCTACCTGAGGGAAAGCAATGTAGGAGAGAACGTCCTCGTCAGATCTTGCCTTGTCGCCAAGCTCTTTCTTTGTCTTCTCGAAAGCGGGCTCGAGTGAATCGGCATATCTGCCCTGAACGAGTTCTTCAGGCTTCCAGCATCTGTCGATGAGTTCCTGGTTAACTTCGCCCGGTGCTCTGCCGTACTCGCCTCTGAGGTAAGCCTTGATCTCCTTGGAGATGTTCTTGTATCTCTCGCCCAGGAGAACGTTCTGAACTGCCTGGTTACCGACCATCTGAGAGAGAGGTGTAACGAGCGGGGGATAACCCATGTCCTTACGTACTGCAGGGATCTCAGCAAGAGCTTCGTCGAACTTGTCGAGAGCGTGCATATCCTTGAGGTTAGCGATCATGTTGGAGAGCATTCCGCCCGGAACCTGATACTTGAGGATGTCAGCCTTGATGCCCATGACTGTAGGATTGAGTGTTCCGTTGTCGAGGAACTTCTTTCTTACGGGTACGAAGAAATCAGCGATCTCCTTGAGCTTGTCCATATCGAGACCTGAATCGTAACCGAACTGGCCCATTGTGTAAGCCATTGTCTCTGTTGCAGGCTGTGATGTGCCGCCTGCCATTGTGGAGATAGCGCAGTCGATACCGTCAACACCGGCTTCGATAGCCTTCATGAGTGTCATGGGGCCCATGCCTGTTGTGTGATGTGTGTGGAAGAAGAGAGGTACGGAGATCTTTGCGTCCTTGATAGCCTTTACGAGATCGTAAGCTTCCTTAGGAGAGCAGATACCTGCCATGTCCTTGATAGCGATGGAGTCAACGCCCATGCTCTCAAGCTCTTTGCACATTTCAACGTACTTCTCGATTGTATGAACAGGTGAAGTAGTGTAGCAGATGCAGCCCTGTGCATGCTTGCCGCACTTCTTTACCTCGTCAATGCAGACTTCAATGTTTCTGAAATCATTGAGGGCGTCGAAGATACGGAAGATATCCATACCGTTCTCTGCAGCCTTGCGGCAGAAGAGTCTAACGACGTCATCGGGATAGTGCTTGTATCCGAGGATGTTCTGACCACGGATGAGCATCTGGAGAGGAGTCTTTTTGCAGACTGCCTTGATCTTTCTGAGTCTTTCCCACGGATCTTCGTCCAAGTATCTGAGACATGAATCGAATGTAGCGCCGCCCCAGCACTCGAGTGAGTAGTAGCCGGCATTGTCCAAAGTCTCAAGGATGCCCTCGAAATCCGAGAAAGGCATACGTGTTGCGATGAGAGACTGCTGAGAGTCACGCAGCACGGTTTCTGTGATTTTTACTTTCATTGAAGTCACACTCCTTGTAATTAAAAAATAACCTTAGTAAGTATATAGGGTTTGCCTGAATAAGTGAATATTAAATTTTGGGTTTGCAAGTCAAATTTTTATGCTTTTTCAGTATAATTATGAGACCTCGCGAAAAGAGGTTCTTCAGGCTTCGGGAAAAGCCTTTTAAATTGGCGGTTTACATTCCCAAAACACGGGTGTATACTTAATTGCTCGCAAAGGGGACTTTGTGCCCTTATTTGCGCGAAAAATTAAGAAAGGAGATGTATTGATGCCAACGTTCAATCAATTGGTTAAGTCCGGCAGACAGTCCAAGACATACAAGTCTGCCAGCCCGGCTCTGCAGTTCTCTATGAACACAATCAGAAACAAGCAGACCGATTTAGACTCACCTCAAAAGCGTGGTGTTTGCACAGTTGTTAAGACGACAACACCTAAGAAGCCTAACTCAGCGCTTCGTAAGGTTGCCCGTGTAAGACTTACAAACGGCTACGAGGTTACAGCCTACATTCCGGGAATCGGACACAACCTTCAGGAGCACTCTGTTGTTCTCATCAGAGGCGGACGTGTTAAGGACCTCCCTGGTGTTCGTTACCACATCGTAAGAGGTACCCTTGATACAGCAGGTGTCGCAGATCGCCAGCAGGGCAGATCTAAGTACGGCGCTAAGAAGCCGAAGGCTGCTAAGGTTAAGAAGTAATCCCGCGTGAGATTTTTCGCGCTGGGGTTGGACATAAGTGATCAGTACATTGTTCATATATGGACATTGCCTGACTGAAACACTTAACACGGTCCACAAGAACAAACTGAAACGTGAGTACCTATGGTTTCAAGTTTTAGAAAGTAAAATTTTGATAATCATGTTAGGAGGGAAGCAAAGTGCCAAGAAAAGGCAATACACCCAAGAGAACGGTTCTTCCTGATCCTGTCTACAATGACGTTGTAGTAAGTAAGCTTATCAACAACATCATGCTGGACGGCAAGAAGGGCGTAGCTCAAAAAATTACATACGGCGCCTTCGACATCATCAAAGAGCGCACAAATGAAGAGCCCCTCGAAGTATTCAGAAAGGCTCTTGCAAACGTAATGCCCACCCTCGAGTGTAAGGCTCGCCGTGTAGGCGGTGCTAACTATCAGATCCCTATGGATGTTAAGCCCGAGAGAAGACAGACACTCGGACTTCGTTGGATAGTTCAGTACTCGAGAAACAGATCTGAGCGCACCATGAAGGAGCGTCTTGCTGCTGAACTTATGGATGCAGCAAACGAGACTGGCGGAGCATTCAAGAGAAAAGAAGAAATGCACAGAATGGCTGAAGCTAACAAGGCTTTCGCACATTTCAATCGTTAATCACCGGTTAAGAAAGGACATTAATACTAATGGCTACAACAAGAGCATATCCGCTTGAGAAGACCAGAAACATCGGTATTATGGCTCACATCGACGCCGGTAAGACAACAACAACCGAGAGAATTCTTTATTACTCAGGTGTTAACCGTAAGATGGGTGAGGTTCACGAAGGTGCTGCTACCATGGACTGGATGGTTCAGGAGCAGGAGAGAGGTATCACAATTACCTCCGCAGCTACAACAGCTCCCTGGAAGGGCCACAGAATCAACATCATCGACACTCCCGGACACGTTGACTTCACAGTAGAAGTTGAGCGTTCACTCCGTGTACTCGACGGTGCCGTTACGGTTATGTCTGCAAGAGGCGGCGTTGAGCCGCAGACGGAAACAGTTTGGAGACAGGCTGAGCACTACGGTGTTCCGAGAATGGTTTTCGTCAACAAGATGGACATCATCGGTGCAAACTTTGAACATGTTTGCGAGATGATCCAGGACAGACTTAAGAATGTCCCTGTTGCTATCCAGTACCCTATCGGTAAAGAGGATAACTTCCAGGGAATCATCGACCTTATTACTCTCAGAGCTGAGGTTTACACATCTGAAGATGGTATGCAGTATGAGGACCGTGAGGTTCCTGCTGACATGATGGACCTCATCAAGGCTAAGAGAGAAGAGATGGTTGAGCGTATTTGCGAGACTGACGACGAGCTCACAGAGAAGTATCTCGAGGGCGAGGAGATCAGCAACGAAGAGCTCAAGGCAGCACTCCGTAAGGCATGCTGCTCATGCAAGCTCATCCCTGTTACATGCGGTACATCTTTGAGAAACAAGGGCGTACAGATGTTGCTCGACGCTATCGTTGACTACATGCCTTCACCTCTCGACGTTCCCGCTATCAAGGGTGTTAACCCTGAGACGGACGAGGAAGAAGAGAGACCTTCTTCTGATGAAGAGCCTTTCTCTGCTCTCGCATTCAAGATCGCTACTGACCCGTTCGTCGGTAAGCTCTGCTTCTTCAGAGTTTATTCCGGTGTTATGGAAGCAGGATCTTATGTTCTTAACTCATCTAAGAACAAGAAGGAGCGTATCGGACGTATCGTTCAGATGCACGCTAACGAGCGTAAGGAGATCACAGAAGTATTCTCCGGCGACATCGCAGCTGCTATCGGTCTGAAGGATACAACTACAGGTAATACACTCTGCGACGAGGATCATCCTATCATCCTCGAGTCCATGGAGTTCCCTGAGCCGGTTATCGAGGTTGCTATCGAACCTAAGAGCCGTGCTTCACAGGAGAAGATGCTTATCGCTCTCCAGAAGCTCGCAGAAGAAGACCCGACGTTCCGTACATATACCAACCAGGAAACAGGACAGACAATCATCGCAGGTATGGGTGAGCTTCACCTCGATATCATCGTTGACCGTCTCTTCCGTGAGTTCAAGGTTGAGGCTAACGTAGGTGCGCCTCAGGTTTCTTATAAGGAAACAATCAGAAGAACTGTTGAAGCTCAGGGTAAGTTCGTTCGTCAGTCCGGTGGTCATGGTCAGTACGGTGACTGCTGGCTCAGACTTGAGCCCCAGGAGCCCGGTAAGGGTTACGAATTCGTTGACGCTACGGTCGGCGGCTGCATCCCGAAGCAGTTCATCGCTCCTATCGACGCAGGTATCCAGGAAGCAATGCAGGCCGGTATCTTGGGCGGCTATCCTGTTGTTGACGTTAAGGTTACTGTTTATGACGGTTCTTACCACGATGTCGACTCTTCAGAAATGGCCTTCAAGATCGCAGGATCCATGGGATTCAAGGCAGGTATGCAGAAGGGCGATCCTTGCCTCCTCGAGCCTATCATGAAGGTAGACGTCGAGGTTCCTGATGAGTACTTGGGTGACGTTATCGGCGGACTCAACGCTCGCCGTGGCGCTATCAAGGAGATCGAGCCTATGAACGGTTCACAGCAGGTACATGCTGAGGTTCCGCTCGCAAACATGTTCGGTTACGCAACAGACCTCCGTTCTTCCACACAGGGACGTGGTACGTTCGTAATGCAGATCAGCCACTTCGCGGAAACGCCGAAGAGCATCATGGAGTCCATCTTAAAGAAATAAGACTCCGAACCGCCTGATTTCAAGGCACGGAAACATATATATTTCGGGTTTCTTACTTGAAAGAAATTAAGAAACTTTGTAAAATGGTGTTTACCGCTGTGTTGAATCAAGGCGAGTAAATAATTAAGTTTAATAATAATTTCTTAGGAGGAAATTAAAATGGCAAGAGAAAAGTTTGTACGTAGCAAGCCGCACGTAAACATCGGTACCATTGGTCACGTAGACCACGGTAAGACAACTCTTACAGCTGCTATCACAAAGGTACTCGCTATGAAGGGTGGAGCTGAGTTCAAGGATTATGGCAACATCGACTCCGCACCCGAGGAAAGAGCTCGTGGTATCACGATCAACACAGCACACGTTGAGTACGAGACAGAGACACGTCACTATGCACACGTTGACTGCCCTGGCCACGCTGACTACATCAAGAACATGATCACTGGTGCTGCTCAGATGGACGGTGCTATCCTTGTAGTTTCTGCTGCAGACGGCCCGATGCCCCAGACACGTGAGCACATCCTTCTCGCTCGTCAGGTAGGCGTTCCTTATATCGTAGTATTCATGAACAAGTGCGATCAGGTTGACGACGAAGAGCTCCTCGAGCTCGTAGACATGGACATCCGTGATCTCCTCAACCAGTATGATTTCCCTGGTGATGATACACCTATCATCCGTGGTTCTGCTCTTGCAGCTCTCGAGTCTACATCTACAGATCCTAACGATGCAGTTTATGCTCCTATCGTTGAGCTCATGAAGGCTGTTGACGAGTACATCGCAACACCTGAGCGTCCTGTAGACAAGCCTTTCCTTATGCCTGTTGAGGACGTATTCACAATCTCCGGACGTGGTACTGTTGCTACAGGCCGTCTTGAGAGAGGTGTTGTTAAGGTTGGTGATCCTGCAGAGATCGTTGGTCTCCAGGACGAGCCTAAGTCAACAACAATCACAGGTGTCGAGATGTTCCGTAAGCAGATGGATCAGGCTGAGGCTGGTGACAACATCGGCTGCCTCCTCCGTGGTATCGACCGTAAGGAAGTTGAAAGAGGTCAGGTTATCGCTAAGCCCGGCACAACAACTCCTCACACAAAGTTCACAGGCCAAGTTTACGTTCTTACAAAGGAAGAGGGTGGCCGTCATAAGCCCTTCGTAACTGGTTATCGTCCGCAGTTCTACTTCAGAACAACAGACGTTACAGGCGTTATCAAGCTTCCTGAGGGAACAGACATGTGCATGCCTGGTGACCACGTAACAATCGAAGCAGACCTCATCACTCCTATCGCTATGGAGCAGGGTCTTAAGTTCGCTATCCGTGAGGGTGGTCACACAGTAGGCGCTGGTACAGTTTCTACAATCATCGAGTAATTCGATCAGAACTGAACTAACAACTGTTAATTCAACGGGGTGTCTCAAATATGGGACACCCTGTTTCTTTGCTCATGTAACACGTTTGAAATGCCGTAACCTAACTTTTGCCACACTTTTGATGCAGATATGATATTTTGCGATTCTACAATCATACTGACTTAAGAACAAAACCAAACCAAAAGGGGATAAAGGAGACATAAAAATGAAAAGCACAGTAACGAAGTTAACTTCTGTCGTACTGGCCGCATCCATGGCATTGTCTTTTGCTGCATGCAGCAGCAATGGCAAGTCAGGAGGCAGCGGTGATGACAGAGAAACAAGTCACAGCGGCGAAAAGATTTCTGCCAGCACACCGTGGTTTAATTCAAAGATCACGACATTTAAGCCCGACATTGATGATAGCAAACCGCTTGAGTACTGCTATTCCAATCTTTCAGGCGTTGATGATGATTATCTTGTAGTTCAGACAAACGGTTACTATAAGATGCCTAACGGCAACGACATTGATTGGGAAACCTTCAATTACAACGAGTATTCAATCAATCAGATCTCAATTCTCGACAGAAAGACATACGAGGCAGTTAACACTATCAATCTTTCTGACGGTCTTACCACAAACAGTTATGTCGATACCGTAACTTACAAAGACGGTAAGCTTTCTGTTTACATTACAACATACGATGATGTTACATATAATTCGACAACAACAGTTAAAGAACTCGACCTCTTAACAGGCAAAGTACTGGATGAACATGCCGGAGACAACAGCGGTGACGACGGATACATTGAGCGTTCATTCAGCATCGGAGATTATACAGTCGACACAGCGATAAACTGGGACAACAATGATAATGCTTACTATGTCCTTTATGTAACGGCACCTGACGGCTCCAAGAACAAAATCGAGCTCAAGGAAAGCGGAATGAACTATTACGACATCCGCGTTATCCTGTCCATCGGCGATGACAAGGCGCTCATCCCCATCTCAACAGACAAGACGGAAGTTTATTATGAGCTGGATCTTAAGACTAATAAAGCAACAAAGATCGACGGCACAGACTACTCTTGGCTTGAGCTCGATACACTTATCTCAACATTCAGCGGTAAAGACGGTTACACCTATTATTCAACTCCCATCGGAATCTCCAGGATCGACATGAAGAAGAAGACTTCCGAGGCAGTCATGAATTACAGCTGGTGCACAGTAAACAGAGCAACTCTGAATTATCTTTCAATTGTTGAATGTTCTGAAGATGAGATCGTTCTCTGCGGCGAAAAATATAATTCAAGTCCTTATGAGATGTCTACTCAGAATGATTTTGTAATCGTTGAATTGACAAAAGCAGAGTCCAATCCTCATGCAGGAAAGACCATCCTTGAGATGTTCTGCTCTTACGGATACGTCGAAGATAAGATCGGCGATGCGATCATCAAGTATAACGAGAACAGCAGCAGCTATTTCATCGAGGTAACAGACCGTTACTCCAACATTGATAATATCGATTACAGCGACCTTAACAGCGAAGACGATTATGCTAATGCAAATCTTAACGTCAACGCGAAAATAAGTAATGAGCTTGCCATGGACATCATGAACGGCGAAGGCCCTGATATCCTCATGAACGTAAGTGAATTGGGCCAGCTCAATGACACAAACTACCTTGCAGATCTTACGCCTTATATCGGCACACTTGATCCTGAAAAGTATTTTACGAACATTATCGATGCATCCCTGGTTGACGGAAAGCTTTTCCATCTTCCTGTCAGCTACATGATCGAAGGCATTCAGACGGATGCTAAATATGCCGGTGCATCAGGCGTTGGTTTCACACCTGCAGAATACGAGAAGTTCCTTAACGAGACTTTGAACGGTACAGACTGTGTTCCTTACGGACAGGCACTTTATTTCACAAAGGTATTCAATGCCCAGAGCGATAAGTTCATCACTAACGGCAAGGCTGATTTCTCAGTTCCCGAGTTTGCAGAGCTTGCAGAATATGTTAAGAATAACGTTCAGGAAAACAGCAAGAGCTGGGACGAGATGTACAACGATGACATGTACTACTCATCAACTATTGCTGTAGGCGCTGCTACAGCTCCGGTAAAGGGCGACACGGGTAATACTTCACCTGCAATCTATGGCTCAGTCTACGGTGTCAGCGGTTACTTCACGAACATGGCAAACATTCAGGGCAGCGGTTCTGCCATCCTCGGCATCCCTTCAACTGACGGACGCGGACCTATGGTTTCACCTTATGTTTCAATTGCAGTCTCTGCTCAGGCACAGAATGTTGATGCCTGCGGAGAGTTCGTAAAGCTCCTTCTTTCTGACGATGTTCAGAAGAGCCTGGCGATGAACGACAACTTCGTTCTCAGCCGTGAGGCTTTCAGAGAAGGCGGACGTACAGCTGTTGAGTATTACAACGGCGAAGGCGGAGAGTACATGTTCGGCTACGATTATGAGACAGGTCTCCCTAAAGATAACCGCCTTAAGTTCTCTGAGCAGAACATCAACGAGCTCGAAAAGATCATCGAGAGCTGCTCCTGCACGAACGCGGCTGATGCAGCGATCAACCTCATCCTCGTTGAGGAAATGCCCGCATACTTCATAGGACAGAAGAGTCTTGAAGAAGTTGCAAAGATCGCTCAGGACAGAGCCCAGAAGGTATTAGACGAAAGAGGCTGACACTTTCAACCTGACACGAAAATTTATGGCTGCTCAATTTACGGGCAGCCATTTTCGAGAAAAGAAGATTATAGATATATGGGGTTAAAGGAGAGAATAGGATGAAGACTTCGGTCAGGAATGCGGTTGCTGCTTTGGTAGTGCTGTCGATGTCGCTGCCGTTTGCATCATGCACAAAGAAAACACCTGCCGGTGAATCGGGCAGTGAGGAGGCAAGCCGCAGCGGAGAAAAGATCGCTTCTGAGTCACCGTGGTATTCAAATGAGGTTACGGAAGTGATCCCTGCCATTAACATGAACAGGGAGATCGAGTCGTACTACTCACAGTGTGCAGGCGCTGATGACAAATACATAGTCGTCATGACTAGCGGATACTATAAGATCCCGGCTGACTTCAACTGGGAGAATTTCAACAACGGCGATTTTGCGATATACACGGCAACAGTGCTCGACAGGGCAACAAAGCAGACAGTCAACACGATCGACCTGAATGATATTTTTAAAGACGCGGACTATATAGATTACGTCAGGTACATGGACGGTAAGATCTCCGCTTTGGGCGTGTTCTACAATCCAACGACCGATGTTGCGTCATATTTGGAAATAAGCGTTGATCCTGTTACAGGTTCCGTTGTGGATGCCCGTGACGTCGAGGGTCACAGTATAGAGCAGACATATAATATCGGCTCGTACAGAATAGAAACCGAACTCATGTGGGATGAGGTCAGCTATTACAATCTCATGATCAACGCTCCGGACGGAAGTCAGAAAGTTGCGAAGATCGCAGAATCCGGGAAGGGCATTTACGAAATAGCGATCGTTCTTCCCTTAAATGAAACCACGGTGCTTGTTCCCGCAAGCGGCGAATCCGGAAAGCTCTTTTTCGAGGTCGACCTTACGAGCGGAAATGTTACCGCTGCATCAGGCGAAGATTACGAATGGCTCGAGTTCGAGACCATTAAATCATCTTTCTTTTCGGATGACGGCACCGCATACTATCTTACAAATGCCGGCATCAAGTCGATCGACATGAAGAACAAGTCTGTCGGCATGTGTTTCAATTTCAGCTGGTGCAGCGTAAGAAGGAGCGATCTGTGTGATTTCGTGATAGCAGATTACAGCGACGATAAGATCCTTCTTTGCGGCGAGACATATAACCAGATGCGTTATTCGAGTGCGGATGACAATACGTTCAAGATCGTTGAGCTGACTAAAACACCCAATCCCCATGCGGGAAAGACGGTCCTTGAACTGTATGCACCCGACGGATATGTTGACGACACAGTTGCTGATGCGGTCATTAAGTATAACGATCTCAGCCCGGATTATTTCATCGAAGTCACAGACCGTTATAACAGCGACAGTTACTACGACTTCTCATCATATATAGACAGTGAAGATGACTTTGAATCCTATTATCTGAACGGAAATTCCAAGATCAGCAACGACCTTGCGATCGACATCATGAACGGGGAAGGCCCCGACATCCTGCTGAACTGCGGTGAATACGGCCAGCTCAACAATCCGAACTATCTTGCTGATCTCTCTCCTTATGTGGCAGATCTTGATTCCGGAAGATATTTTACGAACATCCTTGACGGCGCCAGGGTCGACGGAAAGCTCTATCAGCTGCCCGTAAGTTACATGATCAACGGCATCCAGACATTACCTTCATATGCGGGTGCATCCGGCATCGGATTCACCACTTCCGAATATGAGGACTTCCTTTACGACGTCCTGAACGGAGATGATGTAATACCTGTCGGACAGGCTTACTATTTCGCGAGAATATTCAGCTCCATGAGCGACAAGTTCATATCTGACGGCAAGGCGGATTTCACGGGACCCGAATTTGCGGCCCTGGCCGGATACGTAAAGGACAACGTTCCTGAGAGTGCCAGATCCTGGAGCAACAGCTACTATGACTCCTACAACGAATTTTATATATACGGCAGCGAACCCATGATTGCGCCTGTAGTGGATGTTGTTGCCGTCGCACCGGTAAAGGGAGACAGGGTCGTTGACGGCAGTGATATAGCGGCATATGTCACCTGTGGCGGCATGTCCGATTATATTTATACACTGGCAGCGGGAAAAGATTGCACGGCTATCTTAGGTCTGCCTTCGGCTGACGGACGCGGCCCCATGTTTACCCTTGATAAATCGGTCGCAGTCTCTGCGCAAGCCGAAAACATCGATGCATGCGGCGAATTCATAAAGCTCCTCTTGTCAGATGAAGTCCAGCTTGAACTTGCAATGAACGACGATTTCGTGCTCAGCCGCGATGCATTCAGACAGGGTGCGGCCAAAGCCGTCGAATACTATAACGGTGACGGCGGATATGACATTTTCGGTTACGATGAACTCACCGGAAGACCTGCCAACAACGGAATGGTATTCAGTGATAAGAACATAACCGATATGGAGAATAACATTCAGAACTGCTCAAGGATCTACGCACCGGATGCAACGATAAACCTTATCCTGATCGAAGAGATGCCCGCATACTTCATGGGTCAGAAGAGCCTTGAAGATGTGATCGCAATCGCACAGGACAGAGTACAGAAGGTGCTTGCCGAGAGAGGCTGATGTTTATGGATCCTGTCACACGGAAAAAATAGATAAATAATACGGGGTGCCTCGTCTTGAGACACCCCGTTAACATTGCGATTGTGATCTGAGATCAGACAGCAGGCTTTGCAGCAGGTCTTGTGGGAGCAGCTTCAGATCCCGGTCTGACAGCGGGTCTCATGGGTGCTTCAGCGGCTGCGGGAGCTGTGGTTGCAGCAACTGCAGGTTCACTAACTGCAGTCTCAACAGGCTTTGCAGGTGCGGGATCAACGATGCCTGCAGCAGCTCTGAGCTTAGCGATCTCTTCAGCCTTGGCAGCAGCGATACGTGCTTCTTCCTCAGCCTTGGCAGCAGCAGCCTTAGCCTTCTCTTCTGCGAGGAGAGCAGCCTGTCTTGCTTCTTCAGCCTTGGCAGCAGCAAGTCTTGCTTCTTCGATAGCCTTCTCTGCGGCGAGGCGTGCTTCCTTCTCGGCCTTTTCTGCAGCGATACGTGCATCTTCTTCGGCCTTCATCTGGTTTGCGGAATCGAGATCTTCCTGAGCCTTGGCAAGTGCGAGCTTGGCAGCTTCATATTCAGCGGAAGCAACCTCTTCTTCCTTTGTTGCAGTGATAACTGCAGCCTTGGAATCCTGCTCAACCTTCTCGGCTTCGACTCTTGCTCTCTCATCAGCCTTTCTGCGCTCTGTGATCTTAGCTTCTTCAGCTGTGAGAGCGGCAGCAGCCTTCTCTTCTTCTTCAGCCTTTGCAACAGCTGCTCTTGCGAGTTCTTCAGCCTTGTTTGCAGCCTGTCTTGCTTCTTCAGCACGTTTGACTGCAGCAAGTGTTGCTTCCTTGGCGATGTTTTCCTTGGTGATCGTAGCTTCTTCAGCCTTACGTGCAGTAAGGAGTGCTTCTTCGGCAGCTGTTACTGCGCTTCTGCATTCAACAACTTTAGCTGTGGCAGCTTTTGCCTTCTGGCTTGCGCGGCGTTCTTCGTTCTGGGCTCTGAGAGCAACAGACTGGGCAAGAGCCAATGCTGACTGTGCAGCGCTTCTTGCCGGCTGAGGTGTTACACGCTCACGCTCGCGCTCAACAACAGGCTTGCTTTCGGTTGCGCCTGATTCTTTGACTTCTGCGATGTACTGCGCATGGTTAACTGATGCAGACTTAGGACGCTTGATCGGAGGTTTTAATCCGACAGGAGTAATTCCGTTCTTATCGGAATCGCCTTTCTGCTCTTCCTTACGTCTTGCTTCTGCAGCTTTACGCATCTCGATCTGAGCCTTAGCAGCCTCAGCACGCTCTCTTGCGAGCTGAGCGGCAGCAGAATTGGATGCAGTGTGTGTGCTGCTGCTACCCGAACGTCCGGATGTCTGAAGGTTAACAACATTGCCGGAAGATCTAACGTTCGGCTGAACATTAGAATGTCCGGCACCCTGAGTAGCAAGGCCGCCGTTCATGCTGTCTTTACCCTTAAATACGTTACCCAAAATGTTTGCCATCCCTGTGCCCCCCGAATGTCAAGCTTTTGTAAAGATTTTGTTAATTCTCATTACTTTATTTATTATACGTGGCTTGTCAATTTTTTCAAGACATTTTGACTTATGACACGCCGTTTTTTGAGGACAATTTTGTGCAGATGGGCAAGTTTTCGAAAAGTTTTAGTACAAATTGCAAAAAGGGCTCTTCTTTGGTTTAGAAATACTTTACACGGGGTTTAGCGGAGTGTATAATCACGCACATTATTGGTTTAGTGTCAGTAAACTCTTGGTTTAGGACAGGCAAGGCTATGGAAATCGGATCAAAGATCAAAAATCTCAGGTTACAAAAGGGTCTCACCCAGGAAGAACTCGCAGACAGATGCGAGCTTTCCAAGGGTTTTATCTCGCTTCTGGAGAGTGATAAGACATCTCCTTCAATGGCGACCCTTGAGGACATCCTTAATGCAGTCGGAACTGATTTCGCCCACTTCTTCAGGGAAGAGTCAGGCCAGAGAGTCGTTTTCGGCAAGGAAGATTTCTCGGTAAAGCAGGATCAGGAATTAAAGAACGAGATCTGCTGGCTCATCCCCAACGCACAGAAGAATGAGATGGAGCCGATCCTTGTCACTATCGAACCCGGCGGTTCGACTTATCCGGATAATCCCCACGAGGGCGAAGAGTTCGGATATGTGTTGGAAGGCACGGTAACCGTGGTCATTGACGAAGAAAGACATCAGGTTAAGAAGGGCGAGAGCTTTTATCTTGAATGCGACAAGCCCCACTTCCTCGAGAACAACACCGGCCGTCAGGCGAAAGCAATATGGATCTCTTCGCCGCCGAGTTTTTGAGAAACGATCACCGACAGAATTTCCTAAAGGGGTAAAGATAAATGGCATATAACCAGATCCTTCCGGACGATACAGGCAGCGAGCACATCATTGAGATCAAAGATCTGTGCAAGAGCTTTGACGGCACCAAGGTATTAAAGAATATTACTTTCTATATAAGAAACAACGAATTCATTACGCTTCTCGGACCTTCCGGATGCGGTAAGTCCACGACGCTCCGTATCATCGCAGGATTTGAGACTGCCGATTCCGGCATCGTGAACTTTGAAGGCAAGGACTTAAAGAGCGTTCCTGCCAATAAGCGCAACATCAACACCGTATTCCAGAGATATGCTTTGTTCCCGCACCTTAACGTTTTCGATAACGTGGCATTCGGACTCAAGATCAAGAAGGTAAATAAAAAGGAGATCGAGCAGAGAGTTAACAAGGCACTGGAAACAGTAGGACTTGATAACTACGGCGAGAGATATATCGACCAGCTCTCAGGCGGACAGATGCAGAGAGTTGCCATCGCAAGAGCCATCGTTAACCGCCCGAGGATCCTTCTTCTGGACGAGCCATTGGGCGCTCTGGACCTCAAGATGCGTAAGGAGATGCAGATCGAGCTTAAGGAGATGCAAAGAGAACTCGGCATCACTTTCGTTTACGTTACGCACGACCAGGAAGAGGCGCTCACGATGTCCGACACGATCATCGTCATGAAGGACGGCGTCATCCAGCAGATCGGCACACCTATCGACATCTACAACGAACCCAAGAACGCTTATGTAGCCGACTTTATCGGTGAATCCAACATCGTTGCGGGCACCATGAAGAAGGATAAGGAAGTCGTTCTTTCAAGCGGCATCACGTTCAAGTGCGTCGACCCGCTTTTTCCGGAATTCACGGAAGGCATTGCAAATCTTGTCGACGTCGTTATCAGACCTGAGGACTTCTATGTAGACGAAGAGGCTGAAGGCAGGATCAACGGAACGGTTGAGTCCCTTGTATTCAAGGGCGTTCACTATGAGATGATCGTTAAATCCGATGACGGCATCGAGTGGCTCGTACAGAACGTCGATCCTTCTGCAGTAGGAAGCAGAGTAGGTCTTTACGTTGATCCTGACGATATCCAGATCATGAGAAGATCAGAACTCTCGCCTGAATTCGGCAGCTTCGGCATCAAGCACCAGGCAGCTGAAGAGAGCAGCGAGGCAAAGGAAGCAAAGTCTAACAGCATCGGCGAGAATGTCGTCGAGGAAGCAGATATCAAAAAAGACGAAGACGCTGAAGAAAGTGCAGAGGTTGAGAAAGAGGACTAATGACTGAACTCAAAGCCAGATTAAAGGTTATGCCGGTTCATGCGTTTGTCATGATCTTCGCTGCCCTCTACTCATTTGCAAGCATCTTCATCCCGATGTTTGAATTATTCGTGCAGTATGTGCCTTACCGTACATACTCACTTTTCTCGCTCCTTTTAAATCCGAGGGTCTTCACCAGGATCAGGAGCGGCTCCGTAGATCTTAATTTCCAGAGCTTTGCAGCATGGGCATTTGTAATAACGATCGTGCTCGCAGTTGCAGCGCTTACACTTTCTCTCAGCTATCCGTTCTACTACAACTCAAGCAAGAAGAGAAAGATCGGTTATTTCAGCGTTCTGGTGCTCTTCATCGGACGCGCGGCATGCCATGTCATCACGCTGTCCAAGATGGTCTCTGAAGAGATGATCAGCAGCAATGACTTAACACCCCAGAGGCTTTATGTCGCACAGTCTTTTGCAGGCAACCTCATGGTCATTGTGCTCTTCATCGGTGTGGCTGCATGCCTTTACGGCGCATTGAATCTCAAGATGAACTACAAGATCTTTGCATATCCTTACATTGCATGGATCGTTGTATTTACCATCCTGCCTTTGATCCTTATCCTCTTCCGCGCTTTCTTCAAGAAGGCAGCAGGCGGCGGATATGAATTCACTACGGCAGGCTTCCAGGTCCTTTTCCAGAACAAGACCGTCACGACCAGATTTTATGGCGCTGACGTTACTTTGCAGGAATACTTTTCGATCTTCTTAAGAAGCCTTGATTATGCGGTCTGGACGACGATCGGATGCCTCCTTCTGGGCTATCCGGCAAGCTATATCCTTGCGAGAAGATCCAAGCTCAAGAGACAGAGCGGATCCAGACTTCTCATGCTTTTCGTATTGCCGATGTGGATGAACACGATGCTCAGGACTTATGCGTGGCGTGCATTCTTCAGCGAGACGGGCGTATTCAACACGGTATTCCAGCAGATCGGCCTTATCGACGCGCCCATCATGTTCCTCAAGAACGAAGTATTTGCAGACATCATCACGAAGCTCGTCATGACAAATGACTTCCTGCCGTTCATGATCCTGCCTCTTTACTCCGTGCTCGTTAAGCTCGACGACAGCTTATCGGAGGCGGCATACGACCTCGGCGCGACCAAGACCCAGACGTTCTTCAAGGTCACATTCCCTCTGTCATTGCCGGGCGTCATCTCAGGTATCCAGATGGTATTCATGCCTTCGCTGACGTTCTACATGATCCCCGATATCCTTAACGAGGGCTCGAAAACGACGATCGGCAACACCGTCCAGAACTTCATCTTAAATGAAAGTACGACATACAATCAGGCGGGCAACGTTTTGTCACTGCTCCTCCTCATATTCGTTCTCATAACAATGGGAATCCTGCGCGGCCAGGATAAAGAGGCCGGAGGAGGTATGGCATTATGAGATTTATTAAAAAACTCGTACCCGACATCTACCTCGGCCTGCTCCTGATCTTCATCTATCTTCCGATAGTTATCCTGATCGTGTATTCATTTAACTCACTGCCCAAGTCTTTCATCTGGGGCGGCTTCACGCTCGATAACTACAGGAGCCTCTTCAAAGGTTCCGACGGAAGCGGCATTCTCGAATCACTCATTGAGACACTCAAGGTAGCAGCGATCGCCTCTGTCGCATCAACGGCTTTCGGCGTCGTAAGTTCTTTGGGACTTGCATATCTCAACAAGAAACTTCAGAACCTCGCCATGACGATGACATACGTTCCGAACGTTATGCCTGACCTCGTTACAGGTATCTCGTTCATGCTATTGTTCTCGTTCCTCGGCGTCCAGAAGAGTGAGTTCACTTTGATCATGTCGCACATCGCACTCTGCGTGCCTTTCGCGATCCTCTCGATAAGCCCTAAGATCAAGCAGCTCGACAAGAGTCTTACCGAAGCTGCAATGGATCTGGGCGCGACAAGATTCCAGACTTTAAGACTGGTTATCATTCCTGAGATCATGCCGGGAATCCTCTCTTCGGCTCTTCTCACATTCACGCTTTCGATCGACGATTACCTCATCAGTAATTTCAACGTCGACAGCTCGATCCAGACATTGCCCATGATGATCTACTCAATGGCAAAGCTCGGCGTCAATCCGAAGATGAACGCCCTGACGACACTGATGTTCGGCGCAGTGCTGATCCTCATGGTATTGTCCAATCTGTCATCGTTTAAGAAAGCAAAGAAAGACAAGTAAGCCATTTATCCGGGCAGGGTATGGGCCCGCGAAAATATGAACAAAGCTAATGAGCATAAAAGGAGTGTAAAGAAATGAACAAGAACGTAAGGAAAGTAATTGCTTCTTCCACAGCATTCGTTATGGCAGGCTCCATGATCCTGTCCTGCGGCTGCTCCAAGAAACAGCAGCTCGTCATCTACAACTGGGGCGAGTACATCGCAGAAGATACGATCGCAAAGTTCGAAGCAAAGTATCCCCAGTACGATGTAGTTTACAGAACATTTGAGACAAACGAGACAATGTACCCCAACCTCGAAAACGGTTACGACGTAATCATCCCTTCCGAGTACATGGTATGCCGTCTCATCGAAGAAGACTGGATCCAGCCCCTCGACTGGAACAAGCTTCCCAACGTTACAAAGTACATGGACCCCATGTTCCGTGATGTAACATACACAGACAACGCAGAGGTATCAAGCCAGGTTCTCGATTACGCAGTACCTTATCTCTACTGCACGGTAGGTCTCGTTTACGATGCCAACAAGGTAACACTTCCCGAAGGCACAACAGACCCTGCAGTTATCTGGGATGTTCTCTTCAACACAGACAGCGGCCTCTCGATCGGCATGTACGATTCAATGCGTGAGTCCATCGGCACAGCCCTTAACTACTATGGTTATTCCATCAACTCCATGAATGATGCAGAACTCCAGCAGGCTCTCGATCTTCTCGTTGCACAGAAGAGCGCTCTTCACCCCGCATACGGTGTAGACAACCTCAAGGACAAGATGGCAGCAGGTGAGCTCGCAGCATCCATCGCATGGTCCGGCGACCACATCGTAATGCTCGACAGAGTTGAGGAACTCGGCAACAACAACATCGATCTCCAGTTTGTTCTCCCTCAGGGTTCCAACTGGTCAGTAGACATGATGTGTGTTCCCACAAACTGCAAGAACTACGATGGCGCCATGGATTTCATCAACTTCATGTACGATCCCGACATCGCTTTTGAGAACTGCGAATACGTAGGTTATTCAACACCCAACACAGCAGCCAAGGACATGCTCGACCCTGAAGTTTCCGGCAACAAGTACTACTATCCCGATGAAGAAGTCTTCAGCTCATTGGAAGTTTATTACACATCAGATGCTCTCGAAGAAAGATACACGGAGATCTGGAACACAGTAAAAGCAAGCGCGTAAGCGTTTTGTAAATCCTTATCAGGCAGGCCACTCTCTCATATGGGGGTGGCTTGTTTTTTATATGAGTTTTCGCGTTGATTGCCAGATGCAATTGTCTGTTGTGGCATTTTCGCTTTGATAGCCGGTTGTAATTGTCTTCTGTGGCTTGTTTTCGCTTTTTTGATAACAAGTTGCAATTGTCTGCTCGAAAAATGGCCAACAATTGCACAAAATCGCGTTTTTATGCAATTGTTGATGGTTTTTTTGCGCAACAATTGCACAGGCAAGAATGAGAGCAGTC
>X410_Impala__coassemble_51_pt1 | contig 24266 bp, 20 predicted proteins | sample X410_Impala__metabat2_low_PE_001 | metagenome-assembled genome bin X410_Impala | reverse complement strand
GTCATGATTATCAGAGTAAACATGAGTTTCCTGTTCTCGCCGAACGGAGCGAGCACCATGATCGCAAACGGAACAAGTGTAACGAGTGACACATCGTTTGTAAGGAACATGCTTAAGAAAAACGAAAGAAGCGACATCAGAAGACTTATCCCTCTGTATGTCTTAACTTTTGAAAGGAGCTTGTTCGTGAGCACATCAAAGGTGCCAATGTGACCTAATGCCGCAACGATCAGCATCAGTCCGAAAAGAATGGCGAGTACTCTTACGTTTATATAGGAAAGATACTGCAGATCCGGCAACACGAAAAAGCAGGATATTAGAGCAAGCAATCCTGATATGCACAGGATTGGATTATTCCTGATTGTGCTTGTTATCTTACGCATATACCCTCCTTTGACCAAGGGTAGATTTTACATCATTTGGAAATAATTGAAACACATATTTGCCTTTATACATGCATAAGAAATGCCCGGCTTTTAACCGGGCATTCAGACAATTTAGTAGTCAATGTTTCTTTTCAGTTCAGCCAAGCATCATGATCGCTTCTTCAACAGTCTGGACCTTATCCTCCTGGAGAAGATTCAAGATAGAACCGACCTTTGCTGATGACCGGTAAGGCTCAGGAACAATTCTCTCATACTGACGCATATTGTTAATGTTTTCCTGATAGATGTTAACCATCTTCTGATTCATTAAACCCTTTTGGTATCTTTCAGATGATTCCCTCATCATATACTCGGCATTGCTGTTATGAGCTTCCTGCTTGTTTTTTGAAATCTTCACACCGATAAAAATGATCGCTGCGGCAACAAAAAGCGCAAGGATCAGACCGACGAACGCATCTCCCAATACACTTGAAGCAGTAGCCTGAGAATAAGCTGAAGAACTTGTTGCAACGATAACAACCGAAGAGAGCATATAAACCAGGTAACCGCCTACTACGCCTCCGACCAGGAACGGCCAAAAGTATCTCATGAAAGATCTCTGCTTAAATACCGTTTCCGTCGTTGGGAACTCGCTCTGCGGTCTTATCATCGTTTCCAACTCTTCATTCTCACTGAGAAGCTGTCTGTACTTAACGAGCTTATCAATGAGATCGTCCTTACCATTTGCAACCTTTGTTCCGCACTTAACACAAACAAGATCGTCGTCCGCCATCGCTGCGCCACATTTTCTGCAAAACGCCATGTTAACCTCCCAAATAAATCTATCCTTAATTTCCTTTGAAAAAACCTGTGTTTTTTAACACAGGTCCTTTCTTATACGTAAATATTACAATAATCAATTATAATTTACAACAATTATTACTCCCAGCAGACTTTGTTCCTTCCCGTCTCTTTAGCCGTATAGAGCTTCTCATCAGCAGCACTTACGTTATCCTCAATTGACTTTACAGGATCGAAAAGCGCACAGCCGAAGCTCAATGTACATCTCAGTGTGTTGCCGTCTGCTTCGATATCGGATTCCATGAGTTTTACTCTGATCTCTTCTGCTTTCTTAACAGCGCCTTCGAGATCCGTATCACGGAGTACCATAACAAACTCCTCACCGCCCCATCTGTAGACACCGTCATTTTCGCCGCAGAAAGATTCGATAAGGTGGGCTGTAAATGCGAGAACATCGTCACCTGCGTTGTGACCGTATGTATCGTTTACGCGCTTAAACTTATCGATGTCGCAGATAAATACTGACATTGTCTTGCCGGAACCCGGAATAAGATAATCCTTATACTTATTTCCGAAGTCATAATAGAAGCCCATTCTGTTCTTAAGACCGGTAAGTTTGTCGTGATGCGAATCCTCAAGGAATGTCTCTGACTCAAGGGCGATTCCGCAAACGAGAGCAGCAAGAGAAAGCTTCTTGGGATCTGTGTCTTCATCGAAGCCGTGCTCATCATTCTTGTTAATGATCTGAAGAGCACCTATGAAATTACCGTTGATATCTGCTACGGGAAGAACAAGTATGGACTTGGTCGTATAACCCGTCTTAAGGTCTACTTCCCTGTTGAAATCCGGATCATTGTAAGGATCGTTCGTAATGACCATTCTCTTTGTTCTCAAAGCCTTACCTACAAGACCTGTGTTATCAGGAACTACGATCTTATCGATACCCATTGCAGAGAGAGTCCAGATCTGTCCCTTTCTCTTATCCCACTTCCAGAAGCTTGCTCTGTCAGCATCAACGATCGTTTTACTGAGCTCCGTAAGATACGAGAAAAGGAGATTATGGTCCTTACTGTCGTTCATACACATATCTTTGTAAAGACTGTTCGTAATGTCAAAGATACCGCTCAACATTCTTCCGTTGTCTTCCATAGTAGCTCCTCCAAGTTCAAGCGGTGCGAGTTCGGCACCGGTGTCACTCATAACCTGCAATATCCTGCGCTCGTCATCCATATGCATAAGATATACGCTAACGCCAGATGCAATATATTCTTTAATCTTGTTGTGTATTTCAGTGCAATAAAGGTGAACCGGACTCTTATACGCGGATATCTCGCAGTAAAAGTATGTACCCTTCTCGATATATGGTTCATAAGGAATAAGTGTATTCGTATCGCCTGTATAGACGACATTACGTCCTTCAACTTTAAGCTGGAAGCCGAAGCACTTGCCTTCTAGCTCTTCCGTGTGTGTTGTAGGGATCGAACGGACGAACCAGTCCTTATCGAGATCTTCAACATTGATCAGTTCATACCAGGAAGAACTGCAGCCTTCGATTCTTGAAAGAAGATAGAACAGATCTGCCTCGACTTCCTTTGACGGAGCGACGATGGTAATCGGCGTCTTAACGGAAAACTGAAGCAGGTCTATAAGCATCCCAATACCGCCTGAATGATCCCCATGCGTATGAGTTACAAGCACATAAATGTGATCGAACAATGCGAGGTTTTTATCATTCAATCTGATAAAAGCACTCATGGGGCAGTCGATCAAAATAAGTTCATCATTCTCAATGAAATAAGCACTGTTGTGCTCATCCGTAAAAGCAGAACCTCTTCCCAAAAACTTCAGCATCTTTATTCTTCCTCCGGTCCGATAAGACTCAGGATCTCAAATCCGTCAGCCTTACCTTTGAGCTTAATTGGCTTTTCGAGCGGGACACACTTCATTCGTCCCTTCAATGCATCTGCCACTGCTCTGCTTACATAAATAGTACCACCTGGAGCGTTAGCTTCAAGTCTTGCAGATGTATTTACAGTATCACCAATGGCAGTGTAGTCCATTCTTCTTTCAGATCCCATGTTGCCTACGACTGCAGGTCCGAAGTTAACACCGACTCCGACATGGATCTCTTCATTCACCTCTGCTTTAAGTTTAGCAGAAAGTTCATCCGCTCCCTTTATTATATCAATTGCTGTCAATGCTGCGTGATAAATTGCTTCATCATCTGCAATCGGCGCACCCCAGAATGCCATAGTGGCATCTCCGACGAACTTATCAAGAGTACCCTGATGCCTTTCTACACAGGCACTTGTCATAGACAGATACTGATTAAGGATATAAACGACTTCCTCAGGAGACAGACGCTCTGACATAGTAGTAAATCCTCTGATGTCTACGAAAAGAACCGCAATGTCGCAAAGCTTTCCGCCGAGCTTCAAACTGTCGGTTCCTTCCTTCAGGATCTCATTAACGATATTGGGAGCAACATATCTTTCGAAAGTTCTCGTTACGTTCTGTCTCTCGATAGCAGCACGGATATAGTTGGTAGCAACACTCGCAACAAACAATACAAAGAGACCCAAAGGAATCCACAAAGCATGTGTTATATATCCCAGGGAATAAAGCCACATGGAAATACCGATCGCTACGAACTCACCGATGACAAGTGCAGGAATGGTAAATCTGAGTTTTCTGTTATTGCAGAAATAATAGAAAGCAAAGCATACGATAAACAGCGCTCCGATCTGGAAATAGTCCGGTGCTTCTTCTTTGTAATTACCGTCAAGGATGCACTGTATTACATTGGCCTGATACTCAACGCCATACATCATCTGGCCCTTATCGATAGGTGTGTTGTAAGCATCCTGAAGACCTGTAGTATAAGGTCCGATAAGGACGAGCTTTCCTGCGTAGTAAGAAGGATCTACTTCACCGTGGATCAACATACTTAAGTTGACGCCGTCGTAGAAATCACCGGGCTGGGCAGAGAACGAAATATAGTACTGTCCTCTTGAATTAGTAGGAGGAACCTGCACATCGAATCCTTTCTGCAAAGCATACATTCTTGCGGCTTCAAACTGCATCGAATAAACTCTTTTTCCATCGGGTTCAACATACAGAATTGCATGACGCACGATACCGTCCATATCGTACATCGCATTGATGTGTCCCTGAACGGTAACATCTTTTAGTGCCTGATAAGGTTCTTCGTAACTCAATACAGCGAAGTCATCAATTATAACTGAAGCACTTCCGAAAGTTGTTCTCGTTCCGAATTTAGCCTGTGAAGCAGTAATAACATTCCCCAATTCAGCAGCTGCAGCGGCCAGTCTTTCATCGCCTTCTTCTTTTCCCTTGATATTACCTGTATACATGGTATCGATTGCTACTACGGCAGGACGCTGGTCAGGATCAGATGCAAGCATTTCCAAGGCAGATGCCATAACGGATCTGTCCCACGAACTGTAAGATCCGAATTCATCTATGTCTTTCTCATCGATTCCGATGATAACAATATCACCGGGCACCGCTTCAGGATTCTGGAATATCTCATCCTCTATCCACAATTCAGGACGCCTGAAAACACCAAGCGCGCACAGGGCCGTTATCGATACAGCCCAGGCTAAAGCAATGATTATGTTTTTTGTTTTTTCGTTCATTCAGTTACTATTTCAGCTTTCAACATAATAGGTATGTGTATAACCATCAATTACATATGTAATAGCAGCGATTTTTACACCTTCACCTTCAATTTACAATGTAATTTTATCTGGTCGCATAAGAATAATAAATTACTCCATCATCAAATTTATAATAATATATAGTGCCGTATTTATCCTGATACCAATCATATGTTACGACCTCCCATTCGTGGTCCCTATATCCAAGATAGGAAGTTGTTCCAACATCAGATGCTTTGACAATGTATATGCCATCAGTTTCAGACCACACTTCTTTGCTGTAAACATCACTTGCAAGAATATCCTCGGAAGGAATATCTTCCCAGGTTTTACGTTCGTAATAGACTTCTTCGCCTTCCAGATAATATATTTCTTTTATGTAGTTGAAGTCTTCTTCGGTTTCACAGAACAATTCAACCCAGTTGCCGTCTTCATCAAGACCTTCATACTCGGTTTCTCCATCAACGACCCGGCAACGGATGGTTACATAACTAACTTCGCCAGAATAATCTTCATAGCGTACGTTATCAACGATGTAATCATACTCATCTTCCTCTTCTGCTAGATAATAGAAGCTGTCTCTGTCCAGATACTGGTATCCACGATTGTCACCAAGCTTTCCTACTTCAAACCATGAATCACTGCCAGATGCATATCCGTAGTACTTATCTGAATCCGCATCATAGCAGACATATCTCAGTATGCCGTCAAATTCCAAGCCCCAGACTTCCGTAGGTTCACATCCTTCCTTTATGCTGTGGCCCTTATACGTAGCAGGTGTCGGTGTAGCTGTAGGAGTGGCTGTTGGAGTAGCTGTAGCAGTCGGAGTAGCCGTAGCGGTTGGTGTAGCCGTAGCAGTCGGAGTAGGAGTTACCGTTACTGTCGGTGTCGGCGTTGATGTTGCATCAGGATCCGGATCAGGTACCGGCGTCGGTGATGCATTTGGATTATCCGTTGGTGACGGGGTTGGTGTCACCGTCACTGTTGGTGTCGGAGACGTCGACGGGGTCGGTGTTACAGTAGCCGTAGGAGTAGGCGTCAATGTTATAACCTGACCTGTTACCTTTCCGCTGCTGACGTCATTAACAAAGCTCTTGAGTTTTTCTTTATCCCAGCCTGTGTATTCACATACTCTGTTAAGGAGTTCGTCATTCTCAACGAGCATTTCAAGAGTGAAATCAGAAAGATCTTCCTCTGTAATTTCATCAAGATAAAACTGAACAGTATCTTCTTTTCTGTCAGAATAAAGGAAAACTTGGATTCTCTCTCCGCCCTTGACTTCAGCATACTTTGTTTCGCCTGTGTCAGGGTTTGTTGCAGTAACAACAACGGAGCCGTCGGTAACGATCAAGGCATCTCTGTTTGATTCTTCATCATAATAGACTATTCCGGATGTTCCTCTGATTCCGGCTGTCATTGTGGATGTCTTTATCTCGAATGTTTCATCAGGCTGGAGCTTCTCAGTAACGTTAAAGAAGACAGCACCTTTAGTGAGTTTAAGTTCAAGGTGTTTTCCCTGCTTTGTGAACTCAGCCCTGCTGTCATTCTGCAGAGTGATAATCTTAGTATCATCAAGTCCGACGGAAGCAAGTCCGTCGGTTCCGGTGCTCAAAGCATCACCGGACTGGAAACGGATATTATCAATAACGGGTTTAGTTCCACCCTTTGAATCTTCAATGGTAACGGTTCCTTCAACACGAAGGAGTCGCATGGTATTTGCAACATAACCATTCCGCGAAAGAACAATAACAACAATAACTGCTGCAATAACTGCCACTACCGCTGCAGAACAAGCTATCTTTATTCCGAGAGGCATTTTCTTGATTCTATCGATTAAGTTCATAACAAACCGCCTTTCGATTCACAAGTGGCCTAACAGTTCTATTATATCTAAGGTATAAACTTATACCTTAATGCATCAAAAGCTTATAAACCTTTTTCTGCAACCCTATCAAACCTCATAAGCTTCAGGGTCACCATGTGAGAACAAATATGCTGCATCGTCATATTTTCCCATAATGTATGCATTGACATATTCTTCGTAAGCTTGAGTCCAATCCGGTCCATACTCATAAGGAATTTCGTATACAACATCAGAATATGGTCCAAATGTTGAGCCGCCGCCGCCAACTTCCATTACACTAATATTCACTTTGTAATACACCGTCGGTTCCGGTTCAGGATCAGTAGTTGGTGTTGGAATAGGTGTGCTTGTAGGAACAGGTGTATCTGTAGGTGTAGGTATAGGTGTAGCTGTAGGTACCGGTGTCTGTGTCGGTGTAGCTGTAGCCGTAGCCTCCGGAACAGGAGAAGGTGTAGGAGTTGATGTTGCTTCAGCTTCTGTTTCTTCTGTCTCTTCCGTTTCCTCCGGCTCCGGTGTAGGCGTAGCTGTAGGTGTCGGAGTTGCTGTATTTCCCGGCTTCGGCGTAGGCGTAGCTGTTGCCTTTGAAGAAGGTGTAGGTGTTGCCGTTGTAGACGGTGTAGCAGTTGTGTTGCTCAAAGCAATACCAACAGCAGAAATAAGGGCATCCTTGCTCCAGCCTGTGAACTCGCAGACTCTGTTCAAGAGTTCTTCGTTTTCGTAAATCATCATAAGAGGGAATTCGGGAAGATCACTCTCGCTAACATCTGTTATTGAGAACTCTATGGAGTCCTGCGCTCTGTCTGAATAGAGATATACAGTAATGCTCTGTCCGCCACGGACTTCTGCATACTTCCTCTCGCCTGTCTCAGGATTGATCGCAGTTACAATAACTACACCATCAGTGATTACGAGAGAGTCTCTGCCTTCGTCGTCGTAGTAAACATAACCGGATGTGCCTCTGATTCCGGCAGTCATTGTTGAAGTCTTGATCTCAAATGTCTCATCATCACTAAGCTTCTCTGTTACGTTAAAGAAAAGAGCTCCCTTGGTAAGCTTGAGTTCAAGGCGCTTTCCGCTCTTTGTGAATTCTGCTCTGCTGTCATTCTGAAGAGTTACGATCTTGGAATCATCAAGTCCGACAGATGCAAGTCCGTCTGCTCCGGTATTAAGTGCATCACCTGACTGGAAACGGATATTATCGATAACGGGTTTTGTTCCACCATCGACATTCTCAATATTTACAGAACCTTCTACACGAAGAAGTCTCATTGTATTTGCAAGATATCCGTTACGGGACATGACAATGGCAATAACTATTGCTGCCACAATGCCTACAGCAACCACTGAATATATGATCTTCATACCAAGAGTCATTTTCTTGATGTTAAAGCTAAATCCCATAAGATCCGACTTCCCTTTTACAGTTATTATTCAGACGAAATATTATAGCAGATAATTTTCTGCAATACCTAATACAACTATCTTTAATATCCTTCAGGCCAGAGTGCTGTAGGCACAAGATAAAATGTGTGTTCAGACGTGTTGAAATAATAGAAAGCATCATCTGATGTTAACTGACTATCGTCATCAGAATAATCAATCCAAACTTCATTCACAAAGTAACATTCGTTACCATCTTTATCTATAGCTTTTCTGGAACCAATCTCACATCTGTACCCTTCAGAATTGTAAGCAATAAATTCAGGCTCATCCGGGTACTCCGAGTTGCTTCTCATGGTTACCCCTGTATAAACAGGATCACCCTGATAGATACTCGGTGTAGGCTCCGGCGTGATTGTCGGCGGTTCTACATCATAATGATATAGTTCTTCAGAATAGTAGAGCACTCTGTTATCGAAATCAGAATAGAAGTCTGCGTCAGCCCATCCGTTTCCGGCATATGCTTGATATGTCAGATCAATCCAGGCTCCGTCTTTGTATCCCCTATATTCTTTATCATCGCCGACAGTTTTCTGAGTAATAAAGATAAGATTGCCATCATCATCTCTAACATTCCAGCAAGATTCTCTGATCGTATAACCTGCTTCAGGTACAGGTGTAGGATCAGGTGTAGGTTCCGGGATAGCCGAAGGCTCCGGTGCCGTCGTTGCTGTAGGAGTCGGCGTTGATGTTGCAGTCGGTTTCGGTGTCGACGTAGCAGTCGGCTTCGGTGTAACAGTAGCGGTCGGTTTCGGTGTTGCAGTCGGAGTTACCGAGGGCTTACCTGTAGGTGTAGGAGTTACAGTAGGTGTTACTGAAGGCACTGTCGACGGAGTCGGAGTACCCGGAGGCGTAACCGTAGCAGCCGCAGTAGGTGTCGGCGTTTCAGAAGGTGTTAACGTCGGTGTAGGCGTTAATGTCTGAGTAGGGGTCGGAGTCTGTGTACCGGAAGGGATAGGCGTTGGTGTTTGGGTCGGTGTTGTTGAAGGAATGCTGCTTATGACATCCTTTAATGCTTGCTTATCCCAACCGGTATAATCACAGACTCTATTAAGGAGTTCTTCGTTCTCTGCAATCATATGAACTGTAAAGTCATTGAGGTCTTCGATTCCGATCTCCTCAAGTGTAAATGAAACAGTATTCTCTTCTCTGTCTGAATAAAGATAAACTGTAGCACCCTGACCGCCTTCGACTTTGGCAGTCTTGGTCTCACCTGTCACCGGATTTGTAGCAGAAATTTCCACTGAACCATCAGTGATGATCAGAGCATCTCTTCCGGATTCATCGTAGTAAACGTAACCGGATGTTCCTCTGATTCCGGCTGTCATTGTAGATGTCTTGATCTCAAATGTCTCGTCAGGCTGGAGCTTCTCCGTAACATTGAAGAAGACTGCACCCTTGGTCAGTTTGAGTTCAAGGTGTTTGCCCTGCTTTGTGAACTCAGCACGGCTGTCATTCTGAAGTGTGATGATCTTGGTATCATCGAGACCTACAGAAGCAAGTCCGTCAGCGCCTGTATTAAGGGCATCACCGGACTGGAATCTGATGTTGTCAATTACGGGTTTTGTACCGCCGTTTGCGGTCTCAATGTTGACTGTGCCTTCTACTCTGAGAAGGCGCATACTGGTTGCGTGGTAACCCTTCTGGTAGATCAGGGCGAATACTGTTGTTACAGCAGCAGCAAATACCACCAGCACAGAAATAAATACTAAAGACTTCTTGGATAAACGCTTGCTCTTACCCTGCGACATAAAAACCGTCCCCTCTGGTTTGTCATCTCAAGCAAACCAGAGAATGATACCAAAGAGGATGGCATATTGCAAGTGTTTTTTGAAATAACTTTTTTATTGCTCCGAAAGTCTTAATTTACAGCTTCCTTATGCTGGTCTTTCTTATACAACAGGAAGAATGCTCCGAAGAATAATGTGAATGCTACTACTGCAAAGATAATCTCGTTTGAAAGATTCGACATCTCGAAAACTCCTGCCAGCTGTAATCCCAAGAATCCGTCTATTACTGTGTGGATAAGGATTGCAAAAGGATAGAGCCACCATTTTTTCTTATCCTTTACAGCATAGAAGACCATGATGGATGCTCCGATATGGAATGCTACAGCGATTAGCCTGTCTACCAAAGCAAAGCCCATAGTTGCTGCCGAGAATGTAGTGATCTGTTCAACAATATCAGTAATCTGTTTAACAACATCCGGCGTGAGTGTGTCCTTAACGGGTTCGATCATCTGCTCAACGAATGAACCCTGGTTCAGCATGATGGCAAATACGAAATACTCAATGTATGTAATGCCAAGAATGAACATCGCTTCGAATCCGCCATGGCCGATACCGTGTGACAAACCGGTCTCCCTTTGCTTTCTCTTACGAAGGACTGTTTTGAAAGCAACAAATCTTCCTGTCTCTTCGAATACACCAGGGAAAAGACCTACGATTATTCCCCAGAGAACCGGTCTTGCATTAACAAACTGGCTGACCGGACTGTCGAGAGAGATTACCAATGCCTGGAGAGGCTTTTCGATAACTATCGCGAAAAGCAAAAACGTTGCTGCGCCGATAAGAACCGTCGTAAAAGGTTCGTGCTTTTTCTTACACCAGATGATCACCGCAATCAGCGGCAGAGCGATTCCTAAAACTGCCGTCAACAGCATAAACAGCATTGATGAAGTGCTTACTGTCCCAAATTCCATGTTTTCCATAAATTCACCTTATTCCTTATTCTTTGTAAGAACTTTCTTATGATATCCCTTCTGTCCGCAGTGAGGGCAGGTCATCTTTCTCGAACGGCCAATGTGAGGTGCCATGACAACGGCTTTCATTGAAGGCACATAACGTTCGCCGCAGTTCGGGCATTCATAGTAACCTGCATCGTGCTCGATCCTTATGCCGATAACGGCAACCGTAACGATGAGCAATATTGCAAGCACGATCAATGCAACTCCCAAAGGTACGTTGATCTTGCAAACATATGCGCCGATAAGCACCAGTGCAACATATATCGGAATAGAGACAAAACCCATCAAGGTCTCGATTCTGAGCATTGTCTTGTCTCTCTGCTCAACCTTTGCACGCATTTCCAAAAGATTTGCCTCAGCCTTAGTCTTATAATCTTCCATAGTGATGTGTTCCCCGGTCAGGAGTTCATTAACCGTAATACCTAATAAGTTGCAAAGTTCAATCATGATAGATGCATCCGGAAGGCTCTTACCTGTTTCCCACTTTGAGACGGCCCTGTCTGTAATACCGAGCTTGTCTGCCAGAGCGGCCTGGGTAAGGCCTGCTTCCTTTCTGCATGATGATATGAACTTTCCAATCTTCTCCTGATCCATTTTTAAGGGATCCTCCTTTCACCTCAGACGATAAGGCTACCTGGAATATTTTACCACGAACCGACGGTTGAGAAGCCCGAAAACAACGCACTCTACCACCGGTTGAGTTCCCAAAAACAAGCCCGCTGACAGGCACATATATCCATAAATCAGCGGGCTAAAATGTTTTCGATTATCAGTCTGTTACGACACTATCCTGAAGTAAGCATTCGATGTAACTTTGTAGATCGCGGCATAGAACAATCCGCAGACCAGAACACAGACAGCGGCGCATATCAGAAGCAGGCCGAAGTTGAAAAGTCCGAAGAGCATCAGGAGCTTATTTACGATCGGCAGGACTACCGCGAGGTGTATGCAGGCAAAGATGACAGGGATCATGAATACCGTAAGCATCTGTGAGTTGACACTCTTTTTGATCTCATCGTCATTCATGCCGACCTTCTGCATGATGCCGAACCTTGCCTGGTCTTCAAAACCTTCCGATATCTGCTTGTAGTAAATGATTACAACGCAGGAAACAAGGAATATTATGCTAAGGATGATTCCGAGGAAGAAGAGTCCTCCGAATGTGCTTATGAAGTCACCACGCTCAGCCTCATGGCTCTCACAGTAGTAATTGGAGAATCCTTTCCCCTGCAATTCTTCCTTTACCTTTCCGGCAAGAGTCTCAGCAAGAGCTATCTGACCCTCATCATCAAGACCGGTATCGAATCTGCAGTACCAGAACCACGCGAGCATAGGTTCGCCGTTATAGTCCTTATACTGAATAAAATTCTTAGCAACTTCCTCTACATCATCGACGATCATGTAGATCGTAGGAGATGCTGCGCCGGCAGCCATGGGATCGATCTCGCTTACCCTGTCATCGAATCTCTCAGCAACCTTAAAAGAGACATCACCGATGGTTACTTCATTTCCGATGGATATCTTTTTCGCTGTGCCGAGAACAGTTTCACCGGGATTGACTTTAACGTTATGTCCGAAGATCCTGTTGTAGTCGTCATCATCAATGAACTTGATCTGGGCAACTTTATCGTAATCGATGAAGGCCATGTCAGTAAGCGAATTAAGATTTACCTCAAGTCTGTCATTTTCAAAATAGCCGCTGATCGAGTAAACGAAATATGTGTAATTGTTAGTAACCGTCGCACCATTTTCTTCAGCTGTCTTCATCAGGATCTCATCTAATCTCTCGCCCTGGGAAGGAAGAGTCTCATCGTAGCCGTACTTGCAGGCAAACGCACCGATCTCATTGGGATATCGGGCATCAAGGCATTGTTCCGAACCTGTGTAAAGAGATATCGTAGATGAGAGCATTACAAGGATCATGGTAAGAAGGATGCAGATGGATGCAAGGCTTGCTCCGGTACGCTTCATTCGGTATGCCATGGATGATACGGATACAAAGTGATTTGTCTTGTAATAGTACTTCTTATTCTTCTGAAGCAGTTTGCACATGATGACGGAGCCTGCAATGAGGCAGAGATATGTTCCGATGATTATCAATATGACTGCCACGAAGAACCACATCAAAGCTGAGATAGGCTGCTCTATCTTAAGGGCGATTGCATATCCGGCACCAAGGAAAAGGAGACCTAATATTCCTACAACCCAGTTTGCCTTGGGCGGCTTCTCACCTGCTTTGCCGGCGCTTATAAGCTGGATGGGATTAGCAAATCTGACCTGTCTTACGGTGTTCAGATAGATGAAAAAGAAGATTACCGTGAATAGTATCAATGTTGTCACAACGGAACTTCCGGATACCGAAAATTCATATCTGGTAGGAACCGCAATAAGCTTTGTAAATCCGAGTTCTGCAAGTTTGGAAAGACCGATGCCGGCAAGAAGTCCGACAACAATTGAAATAACACCTGTTATGGCTGTCTCCCAGAAAATGATCTTTCCGATGTTTCTCTTATTCATTCCGAGAATGCTGTAAAGACCAAATTCCTTCTTACGCCCCTTGATAAGAGTGGACTGTGTATAGAACAGGAATATCGCCGAAAAAATCGCCATGATGTATGAACCCATTGCGACCATGTCAGTAGCGGTGCCGCCGCCTGCCATTCCATTCATTACGCCTGAGAAACCGAGGAAATGGAGAATATAAAACATCGCAACCATCAGGATGCATGTGATCATGTATGGTACATAAAGACGCCCGTTCTTGTTCATACCGCCGACGGCCATCTTAGGATAAAATCCGGCCTTCATTTACTTATCACCTCCCTGAGCGAGGAGAGTAAGTGTATCGCTGATCTTCTGGTACATCTGCTGGTCGGTAGCTTCACCTTTATAGATCTGATGGAATATGACGCCGTCCTTGATGAAAAGAACGCGTGATGCATTTGAAGCAGCCTTTGTGGAGTGCGTAACCATGAGGACCGTCTGTCCCATCTGATTGACCGTCTTAAAAAGTGCGAGAAGTTCGTCGGAAGATTTTGAATCAAGCGCACCTGTAGGCTCGTCTGCAAGTATTATGCGCGGATTTGTGATAAGTGCTCTTGCAACTGCTGCTCTCTGTTTCTGACCGCCGGATACCTCATAAGGATATTTCTTAAGGAGATCTGCGATGCCAAGAGAAGGCGCGAGTTTATCAAGACGCTCTTTCATCTCCGCATGCTTCTTGCCTGCGAGAACTAAAGGAAGATAGATATTATCTTCTAATGTAAATGTATCAAGAAGATTGAAATCCTGGAATACATAACCCAGATTATCACGACGGAACTTTGCGATAGCCGCATCCTTAATAGTAGTAAGATTCATGCCGTCGAGAATAACCGTTCCTGCAGTTGCTTTATCTAATGCAGCGAGGATATTAAGGAGCGTTGTCTTGCCTGATCCGGACTCACCCATGATGGCGACATACTCGCCCTTCTCAACTGTGAAATTTACATTCTTGAGAGCTTCGACAGAAGCACCTCCACGACGTGCTTTATATGTCTTCTTTACACCTGATACTTCAAGTAAACTCATAAACTGTACTTCCTTTCGTTTAAGTCAGCCACAGTATAGAAAACATGTAAAGTCCACTCCATTGAATCTGCTTACCAATTCCTTACAGCTTTGTCACATTTTCTTACACCGAAGGATCGGTTTCAGCGATATCATCATTTTCAGCAGAAGATTCCATGTCTAGGGGGATCTGCGGAACCCTAGCATTAACATTATCATCGCTCTTTTTCGCATGCTCATAATCAATGTAAGAATCGTCGTAAACAGTTATTCCAAAAACCTTTACTACCGTTCCAACTCTGTAGCCAACACTTCCACCCGGGATGGAAGTAAGCTCATTGAGTTTTGAAATTGAATATGTTGCTCCGAAGCATCCCACATACATTACTGTTCCGCCATCTTTTAAATATAACTTCATGGGGAAGAATAATACAAATAACAACAATGCCGACAGTATCAGCACAACTATCTTGATTTTCTTGTTGCGTTTTTTACTCATAGTCCACATCCAGCTTCTTTGCTCTCATATCAAGGAATATCTTCGTTCCTTCTCCGACTTTGGATTCTGCATATATCTTATGTCCCAAATTATCGGAGATACGCTTACAAAGATAAAGACCGATTCCGCTCGCCCTCTTGTCTTCGCGTCCGTTAAATCCCGTGTATCCGTTCTCAAAGATCCTGGGCAGGTCTTCTTCACTGATACCAACGCCTGTATCTTCAATGCAGAGTATTCCGGGCTCAAACATGTAGATGCGCACATAGCCTTCAGATGTGTATTTAACCGCATTGGAAATGACCTGTTCAATGATGAATGACAGCCATTTGGAATCAGTGATGGTTTTGAATTCTACCGGTTCGTATTCAAGCTTCAGTTTCTTCAGTATGAACTCGCGCGAAAACCTACGGATCGCAGGACGGATGATCTCATCAAGATCGTATTCCTTTATCAGATAGTCCGTACTGTCAGAATCAAGTCTTAAAAATGTAAGGACCATCTCAACATATGCTTCGATACGGTTGAGATCACCCATGAGCTTTCTGGCGGATTCTGTATCCTCCGACTGAATCTGGAGTCTCATCGATGCTATCGGGGTTTTGATCTGGTGCGCCCATACGGTATAGTACTCGACCATGTTGTTATAGTCGGATGTAGATTTCTGACGGGAATACGCTTCCTCTTCTTTAAGCTTTCTGATTATCTCCTGATAGTCCTTTTCGATGGGGTCAGATGAGGCAGAAATCTCATTTTGAGTCAGTTTTCTGTGTTTATTATATGTAAAAACAAAGTCGAACACTCCTGCAACGATCAGGGCTAAAGTGCTTAGAATTAAAGGATATAACACTGTTACAGCGGGCATATCGAACAGAAAATACGAGGATGCGAACACACCCTCGACAATGATCATGAGAACGATGACGCCTATCCTGGATTTCAGGTAATCCTTAAACATTAATCCTCCAGAATGTAGCCCACGCCGAACTTGGTCTTGATCAGATCTTTAAGTCCGATGCTTTCCAACGTCTTTCTGAGCCTTCCGACATTTACAGTCAGGGTATTCTCGTCAACATAGCTGTCTGTCTCCCAGAGAGCTTCCATGAGTTTCTCGCGGCTTACGACTTTATTCTTGTTTTGGATAAGGGTCAGCAAGATCCTGTATTCGTTACGTGCAAGATCTACCTCATTGCCATTATAAGAAAGCCTGTTGTTGTTCGTGTTAAGAACGGCGCCCTTGACCTCAAGAGTGCTTGCTCCCTGCGAGAAATCGTATGTCCTTCTTAGTAGTGCATTAACTTTTGCGATGAGCACGCTCTGATCGAAGGGCTTTGCTATGAAATCGTCAGCACCCATGTTGATGGCCATTACGATGTTCATGTTATCCGTTGCAGATGAGATAAAGATTATCGGTACGGAACTTGTCTTTCTGATCTCCTGACACCAGTGGTATCCGCCCATATAAGGCAGCGTGATATCCAGGATTATCAGATGAGGTTCATACTCCTTTACCTCTTCCATTACATTCATGAAATCGGATACGGTCCTTCCTTCCATGCCCCAGTTAGCAAGACATGAAGTTATACCGTCTGCGATTCCCTTATCATCTTCAACTATATAGATCTTATACATATCTTTTCTGTCACAAGTACTTATTCATTCTTATGCAGTCGAAGCTCCCGCTTCTTACTACTTCTTCGTTAACAAGAGCGTAGCCGAGCTTCTTGTAGAAATCAACCGCTTCAAGCCTGCTCTCGATCTTGATCTCTTCGAAGCCCAGTTCTTTTATCCATTGTTCTGCTTCCTGTACGACCTTAAGTCCAAGCTTCTGCCCGCGGTATTCAGGAAGGACAACGACGCGGCCTATAATGACGCTCTTACCGCCGGCTTCATAAAACCTGCTCGTGGCAACCGGATATCCGTCATCCAGAAGAACGATGTATCTTGTTCCTTCACAGTCATGCTCATCGAATTCTTCTCTGAGTGATATGTGATACTGGCGGTTCATACCCTGTATCCTGACGGAGTATGCGCCGGCTCTCTGCCACTCTGCTTCTGCCCTTAATACTTCCATATCACTCTTTATCAAATCCGTTAAACTTAACACGCTCCGCAAATGTTCTTTTCGAAGGTGCATGGAAATCATCCAGAGCTTTTCCTACAGGAAGGATGCAGACAACGTCATATTCATCAGGCACTCCGAGGACCGCTGCGATCTTATCGCAAATGCGGTCGTCATCTGTGATGTGGCCTTCATACCAGCAGCTCTGATAACCGAGTTCAACTATTGCCAAAAGCATATTCTCGATAGCTGCTGAATAATCCTGAATCGCAAAGCAGCGGTCACGGTATGCGTTTATCTTTCTTGAGAGCACAACGATCATGGCAGGCGCTGTCTGTGCCACCGGCGGATCGATTACTCCCTTGAGCTCATCAAGGAGTTTGGGATCATCAACAACGACAAGATCCGTTGTCTGCTTGTTGCATCCTGAAGGCGCGTCAATGCCTGCATTTGCGATTATCTCAAGATCTTTTCTAGGGACAGGATCAGAAGAGAACTTGCCGCGGTAGCTGTGGCGCGTACCGATAACGTTAACGGCACTCTTAAGTCCCATTACGTAGATCTGGCAAGGATTTGCAGCATCCCAGTATTCTTCTAAAACTTCGAGTTCCTTGAAGCCGAGACTCTTATAGAACTCATTTGTTATGTCGTAGTCAGGATACATGCCTGAGCGAACAGTCTTAACCTGTATGAATGAATAGCCTTTCATTACCGCATAATCTTTTGCGGCAGCGAAAAGCCTTCTGCCCGCGCCTTTTCTGTGGCACTCTTTTTTTACGCCCATGACTGCAAGCTCCATTGTCTCTTTTCCTGTCTCTTTAAGACATAAAAAGCCTGACGGAACGTCATTATCAAAATATGCCCAGAAAGGCTGGTCAGCAGATTCTCTTATGTACTGCTCCCTGCTCTCTTCAACCTCAAACCACTCGGTAAGTGCTTCAAGTATCTCGCGTGAGATCTTTCTTTTTTCATCTTTGTCTTCTATGAATCTGATCATATACTTAACTTCCCCATTAGTTTAATGCCTATATTTTACCACCTAAATAACGGCAATAAATCACAATGAGATATAATCAGGTTAATGGATAAAAAGCGTTTACAGGAGTTAACCATGTTTAATAAAAAAGACAAGCTGATCTCAATGATCCTTGCTTCGGCAATGATGGCGCCTGTTCTCTGCGCATGCAGCACTGATGTGACTGAAAGCGTAGAGACATCTCTTCCGTCAGTATCGGCAACACCCATTCCCACAACGGAGACTACCATGGAAACAACAGAGACGACAAAAGAAACTACTGAAGAAACCACTCCCGCTGAGACATTTGAGACTGCGGCAGATACAAATGAATTAAATACTGATTATGTCCGCCTCGTCGACGGTGTTGAGCCCGAGATGATGAATGCCGATTACTGGATCGGCGAAGATGACAACATCATTCTCATGACAGACGAAGAAATCGCAGCATATAACCACGAGAACAGAGGAAACATTCTTTCAGCCGATGAAGAAACACAAATGCCTCACCTTGATGAATTCGAAGAGACGCTTGACGGTGACATATTAAGAACATTCCTTAATGACAATGCAAATTCGGTTCCCGGTAATCCGCGCTCTTACTATCTTGACGGAACACCCACAGCAAGCATTTATTGGGAAAACCTCGTAGATCTTTCCAACATCGATCAAGTTCCCGACGTAATAGAAGTCCGTTACGGTTACACGGTCAAGAGAATGACATTAAGAATGTTCCCGACAGAAGACCGCATATTCAAAGATCCTGATGACAAGTATTTCGATGCTCTGCTCTATTCGGAATGCATGCCTTATATGCCCTGCGTAGTGCTCCACGAGAGCAGCGACGGCGAATATTATTATGTTGTTTTCGACAGCTATTCGGCATGGGTCAGAAAGGATGCCGTGGCACTCTGTGAAGACAAGGAAGACTGGCTCGCAAGACAAAACTCTGATCAGTGGCTCGTTGTTACGGGAAGAGAAATAAGATTCGGAACCGATCCGCACTGTGAAGCCGTATCAGACCTCGTCCTGCCGATGGGAACGCAGATGGAACTTGTATCAGCTGAAGATGCACCTGAAGTGATCAACCAGAGAACAACTTACGGTGACTATGTGGTCAAGGTTCCGACAAGAGGAGACGACGGATACATTAAAGATGAATACGTTCTTATCCCCATGTCAGATGACGTGCATGTGGGATTCCTTCCCTACACTCCAGCCAACATCGTAAGACAGGCATTCAAGCTCTTAGGCGACCGCTACGGCTGGGGCGGAGATCTTGAAGCAAACGACTGCACCGGGATCACGAGAGAAGTATACCGCTGCTTTGGCATTCTACTTCCGCGTGTAAAGCAGTCTGCTTCAACCGGCGTTTATTCTGTTGATGTATCCGACATGAGTGATGAAGATAAGCTTTACGAGATCGGACAGCTCACACCCGGAAGCCTTATCGCATTTCCCGGTCACATGATGATATATCTCGGTATGGTCGACGGTGTTCCTTATGTAATAAGCGCAGTCGGGACTTTCGTCGCGCCTGCGCCCGGATCTGATGAACAGATTCATCCTGACAGTGTCATAGTCAACAGTCTTTACGTCAGAAGAGCTAGTCTTAAGACGTGGCTGGAATCAGCAACTGTCATTCTTACGATCAAACCTGATTAAATACCTCTGATCGTCCTGTGATCGACTTTATAATCGAAAAGGACTGAACCGCTGTAATCGGCCAGGAAGAAGCGGGTTTTGGCAAACCCATAGAATCTTCCGTTGACAACTCTTAAGTTGTAGCAGAAATTATCAAGAGTGAAGAGTTCTTCACCTTCGGTAAGTGAGTAAACTGTCATTTTTCCGTCTTCGATGGAATACAGATATACTTCACCCGTTACTTCATCCTGAGTCATGTAGGCATTTCCTGTACCGTCGGATACAAGGTTGAAATCACTGTCGTATACACGCCATTTCTTGATGGGATCATTGCCGTTGCTGCCGTTGTCAGCGAAGATGTATCCGTATTTAAATGAATAGAAGAAACCGTCTTCTTTGGCAATGCTCGCACCGGTATTGAGGTTATAAACTGTGTCTGCATAGCTGATGGAATCAAAGAACATGTCGCCATCACCAAAGCCGTACCAGTCTCTGAAATATGTTCCGTCACCAAGGTAGATGTCATCGTGTTCTGCAATGAGATTGAGATCCTTGTCGTAAAGCTTTGTTTCAAAGCCCACGCCGACTGCAATCTTTTCGAAAGAGCTCATAACAATTGCAGTCTGAGGGATCTCCATGGATGCTGCTACATTCCAATTAAGGTCATAAAGGTTGAGCATGCCGTCAGATGCGATCATGTATCTGTTAGAACATACCTTCCATGAATAAGCCATGCCGTTATCAATGATGATATTGCCATCCATGTCATAGACCTTTATACCCTGGCCGTCAGCATCCTGCTCTATGATCACGTTGCCAAAAAGCTTTCCTTCTGACATCTCAAGTGCGTTGCTCTGATAAAGAACCTTACCATCTTTCGTGTCAATGAGATAATCATTCGGATAGAATTCATTGCGGTTGAACAGGAACGCACGGCCATCACCGATATAGGCAACAGTAAGCTGTGAACTTGCTGCATCAAGACCCAGTTCATCTTCGTCTATTTTAATGTTGTACGCGAGTATTTCATTAAAATCCTGATCAATGTACTTTACCCAGATATATCCGTCGCTGTATACACTTCCGTAAAAGCATTCACCGTTTTTCTCTGTATATCCGATATCGTAAAGTCCGTCATAGATAAGACCTGAAAACTTTGAACCGTCATATGAAAGCAATCCGTACTTGGTCATATCACCCTCTGTGCTCCTGACGATATAACAACCCCATTCGTCACAGCTGCTTACCATATCAAATACCGCATCACAGATCTGATTGCCGTCCAGATCGATGAGACCGTATTTATACTGGTTTCCTTCAGGCATCCATTCGTCTTCTGCGTAGACTGCCAGGAAAGGAATAACTCTTCCGTGATCTTCAGGAACATAATCTATCTTCAATTCAGTGTCGGGAATCATTGGGATAACCACTGCATTTGAAGGATCGGTAACACCGGGCGCATCGGGTTCAGCCGTCTCATCGATCTGAACTACGGAAACATCCGTATCGTCGTTTCTTGTCTCTCTTGCTGTTGTCTCATTTGTTGCGGTACAGCCTGCAACTGATGAGAGCAGGATCAATGTTGATAAAACAACACTTGCTTTTTTCATGATAAAAATTCTCCTTGAGTATTAGCTTTCAGGTCCCCTATTGCCTGTAACACTATGAATACAATTCAGAAGAATAAATTGTTGCAGGAAAACTTATTTTCCTTCAGGATAAATTACCGGAAGCGTAGGAAGATCAGTTGATACCGTCTGCTCTTTGATCTCGGAAACAGGCGTGATCGTGCCGTCGGACCCGAGTCTTACGGGAATGCCTTTTCCGTTTTTTACAGCTGATGCATAGTCATTGACCGAACTGAGTTTTTCTTCGAAAAGCATGCCGCCCATATCATTGTCGTGGAAGAAATGAATATCCGATCCTGCTGTCATTGGAAGTCCCAGATCAACAGTATATTCATAACCAAGAGCATTCATGTTGGGCTTGTTTGCAGCGTTATATACTTCGACTCCGTCGCATGCCGTAGGAGCAAGCTTAATATCAGACAGATAATCCCTCTCTCTGAAAGGATGAGCCTGGATCATGATCCCGCCTGCTTTATGGATGGCATCCAAAAGTTCGTGCCTTGTCATATCCATGATGCACTCGTTGGCGATAAGCCAGTCCTTATCGATTCCGTAGAGCAGATATTCATCTTTATTGAAATTGATCTCAACACCGAACATGACGAGAAAGTCCTTGCCTTCAGCAGCCTTTAAAGCTCTCTCGTAACCGGATGCATATATCTCAACTCTTTCTTTCCAGGGAAGATCTTCAGGGACACATGTGTTGCCGTTAAAGAAATGATCCGTAACGATCATTCCGCTGTAGCCTTTATCCATCATATAAGAGATATAGTCTTCACCGTGGACTCTGCCGCACGCACTTGCCTCACATGTATGAAGATGTGTCTCGTATAAATATCCCATTATCTGTGTCCTTTGTTTTTAATCCCGTCAATGCTAACACTCGCACTATTTCAAATCAAGATTATTTGTCTTGACCATATAAACAGAAAATGTTATTTTATGCGTGCTTTTTATGAGCCGACAGTTCGTTTGTGCCATCCTGTCGATAAACAAAACCAGGACAACCATTTATATCATGTGCTATTAAGTTGCTTATTTGATTAAATGAGGGCTCCTGTTTTTGGGGAGCCTTTTTTATTTTGGAGATTTTAAAATGACAGAAAAGAAAACAGTATCAAGATTATTTATGTGCATCGGCATCATCTTCGTGACATGCCTTTTGCTCTCAAACCTCGTTGCAGGAAAGCTCTGGGCAGTAACAGAGAATATCACACTTCCCGCTGCGGTCATCCTCTTCCCCGTCACATACATCATCGGTGATGTATTTACTGAAGTCTACGGATTCAAGAAAGCAAGAACTATCATCTGGCTCGGATTTGCATGCAGCTTCTTTGCAGTGCTCATCTATCTCCTTACGATCGCACTTCCCCATCCAGGATACTGGGAGAACCAGGATGCGTATGCGACAGTTCTCGGCACCACTCCGAGAGTGGCTATAGCATCATTTGCCGGATATCTTTTCGGTGAGTTCTCAAACTCGATCGTCTTATCCAGACTGAAAGTTGTTACCAAGGGAAAGAACCTCTGGATCCGTACCATTCTCTCAACGGTTGTCGGTGAAGGTCTGGATTCAGTTATCTTCATTACCATTTCTTTCTGGGGAACGATGGAGAATTCGGTCGTACTTCAAATGATTCTTTTCCAATATCTTTTCAAGGTATGCTATGAAGTGCTCTTTACTCCCGTTACATACTTCGTTGTAAAGAAGATCAAGAAGGCAGAAGGCATCGATACTTTCGATGAAGGCATCAAATACAATCTCATCAGGGGGTAACATATGCGCGAAAAAGAAGGTCTTACAAAGCTTGGAAGCAACGGTACCCAATACAGCATGGATTACGATTCGTCCGTCCTTGAGACATTCATGAACAAGCACCCGGACAACGATTATTTTGTTAAGTTCAACTGTCCCGAATTCACGAGCCTGTGCCCCATTACCGGCCAGCCTGACTTCGCTACAATAACGATCTCTTATGTACCGTCCGAGAAGATGGTCGAGAGTAAATCATTAAAGCTCTACCTGTTCTCTTTCCGCAACCATGGCGATTTCCATGAGGACTGTGTAAACATCATCATGAAGGATCTCATAAAGCTTATGGATCCAAAATACATTGAAGTATGGGGCAAGTTCACACCCAGAGGAGGCATATCGATCGACCCGTACTGCAATTACGGCAAGCCCGGAACAAAGTGGGAAAAGGTTGCTGAAGACAGACTCTTTAACCACGACATGTATCCCGAGAAAGTCGACAACAGATAAAAAAATATAAACCCCGTTACTGTGTGCTTAAGGTAACGGGGTTTTATAAACTAATTCTATTTCGGGATGGAATTAATTTATTTCTGTGATGGGGCATACTTTCTGCCGGATCTGCTTACATGCAGACCGTTCTTATTCATATGCAGAGCAGGTTTTACGGATGCCTGAACCTTTGAGCCGAAGTAAGCTCTGTATCTGAGCCATGCGGTAACACCGCTTATAAGCCAGACAACGCCTGATGAGAGCCAGATGCCCGCTTCTCCGAATCCGAGATATGATGTAAGAAGGAGCGGGATCGTGAATCTTCCGATGACTTCGATAATGCCGTTAAAGAGTGAGAAGAAAGCATCTCCGATGCCGGTAAGAACTCCTCTTACAACGTAGATCATGCCAAGTGTCAGATAGAAAATACTGGTGATCCTAAGGCCCTTTGCCGCAAGTAAAACAACTTCCTGCTCAGGAACGAAGAATGAAGCAATAGTTTTTCCGAATACCTGCATAACGAACATGAGGAATGCCGTAAGTATTGCCATCATGATAAGGCTGACCTTATAACCCTTAAGTACACGGTCATTCTTCTTAGCTCCGAAGTTCTGTCCGCTGAATGTTGAAAGTGATGCGGCAAGAGTCATATAAGGCTGGTGGATGAACTGCTCGATCTTGTTGGTTGCCGTAAATGCGGAGATAACTGTAGTTCCGAAAGTATTTACGAC
>X410_Impala__coassemble_49_pt1 | contig 24431 bp, 16 predicted proteins | sample X410_Impala__metabat2_low_PE_001 | metagenome-assembled genome bin X410_Impala | reverse complement strand
CGTGTGTATGGTTTTTCTCCCATAAACGCAGTTCGCATGTGCTGTATCTGTCGATCTCATGACCGGGAAGAGTGAATTCAAATTCAGTCGTTCCTGATTCGTCGACAAAAATACTTACGGATTCCCCGTACTGCTCGCCGTCAATGTACCAGTCGTAAACAAGTTCAGTATCTTTCAGGAATACGTGGTCGTATTTGAGCATGACAGTAACACCGTCATCACCAACGTTGTAACCTGCCGTATGAAGCCAGCCGGGTTCCTTGCTGTAATGCATGTAGATGCCGTTGCTGTCGAGTGCGGAGGCGCCGTAGATAAGCGTTCCGTCTGACCAGTCAGGAAGATACTCGTAGACACCGACAGCCTGGTTGGGGTGCGTGTTTGTACCAGCCCAGTTAATATCCTGCTCGGTAACCGTATAACCGTTGCCTGAGCTTGGATCACTTGCGCTGTTCCTATCCTTTTCGATCTCTTCCATATAAGCCTTGTACTGGGCTTCCGTAATTTCACCGGCATAGTAAAGTGCCTCAACAGCCTTCTGACGGCACCTGAGTTCCTGCTCGTATGTGATCTTTGTTGCCGTGTAAATATCGTCGACAGTCAGCGGGAAAATGTACCATTCGCTTTCAATCTGCGGGTCTTCAGAAGTCGGTCTTATCGAAAGGTTGATCTCATAATTGTCCCATTTCATGTCAGGGATCTTCTTGGCCAGATCGTAGTAGACACCGGCATAGAACCGGTTCCAGATCTCATTGTAACTGTTGATATCGGAAACGTTTTCGGCTCTGGTATAAGCCATATACCATTCAGTTACGTACTCGTCGGTGTTCAGATAGTCAAGGATATCTTCCCTTGAGGGCGCATATCCGGTAACAACTGCACTGTAAGGATTAAAGTTATCGTCTATCTTTACTTCGATGCCTTGATCCACAATGTACGAATAGTAGGATTTTACAAACTCCGTTGCAGCTTCACGGATCGCCGGATCTTCGCTGTCTCCGTCTCCGAAGATCATGGCGTTCTCAAGACAGAACGTGTAGTAGTCCTGTTCAAACTCACCGTTGGCAAGACCCGGGATAAGGTTTTCGAAAGCATCTTTGGCTTCTTTTACGGATAACTTTGCCAGACTTATCCAGAAGGCGTCGTGGAAAAGATGCTCATACTTTTCAGCTGAAGCATCATCAATAAGCCAGCGGCCCAGATCCTTATCGTAGTGATATCTCAATGTAAGATTGGTCGTGCTTAATCCTTCATTATTATCTATCTTTTGGAGATAGTCTTCTTTTGACAGGTATGTGCCGAAGACGCTGTCCGTAAGCTTTATAAAATCAACATAACTAATCTTAAGTCTTGCTCTGGCGGAATTTGACTGTCTGTCGATCTCAATATTTTTGTATTCGATGATCTCTGTTTTCGAAGCTGCCCTGAACACGAGTTCGGCTCTGTCTTTGTCCTTGATATCGAATGAAAAGTCACCGTCAACAAGTTCTTCTATGTCTTTTTTATCTCCCGTGGGAAAAGAATCAATGAACTGCTGAGTGGTTTCCTTTATGGCTTCCTCGTCTTTTGCCCTGCTGGTACATCCTGACGGCAAAAGAGCAATTGCAAGCAGGACAGTAGTCATTACAAGACTTGCTGCCCTCTTTAAAGCATTTTTCATATTAAATTCCCCGTGAATTATCTGCGGATGATCTCTTCTCTTACAGGGCCTGTGGAAACGATGGATACGTGTACGCCGATCTCCTTTTCGATGAACTCAACGTAATCCTGAGCTTCCTTGGGGAGCTTGTCGTATTCAGTGATACCTCTGATTTCGCCCTTGCCCTTCCATGAAGGAAGATATTCGATAACGGGCTTGCATCTGTCGAGCTGTGTGGGATTCGGGAAATCCTTTGTGATCTCACCGTCGATCTCATAAGCCGTGCAGACAGGGATCTTGTCAAGATAACCCAAAACGTCAAGGTTTGTGAGGGCAACGTCTGTACCGCCCTGTAGTCTTACGCCGTAACGTGTTGCAACGCAGTCGAACCAGCCGACTCTTCTCGGACGTCCTGTAGTAGCGCCGTACTCACCCTTGTCTCCGCCTCTGTCTCTGAGCTCTTTAGCAACTGCTTCATCCAGGATCTCGGAAACGAAAGCACCGCCGCCTACAGATGAAGAGTATGCCTTGGTAACAACGACGATCTTCTTGATCTCATAAGGAGGAATGCCTGCGCCTACGCAGCCGTAACCTGCCAATGTGGAAGAAGAAGTAACCATCGGATAGATACCCATGTCAGGATCCTTCATTGTGCCGAGCTGGCCTTCCAGGAGGATCTTCTTATCCTGCTTTAATGCCTCATAGAGGTAAGCCTGTGTGTTTGTAACGAAAGGCTTGATGAGCTTGCCCTGCTCGAGCATTTCCTTGAGGAGCTCTTCGGGATCGATGGGATCCTTGTGGTAGAGGTTTACGAGAAGCGCATTCTTGATCTCAAGAACACGGTTGATCTTCTCCCTTAATGTCTCTTCATCGAAAAGCTCGGAAACCTGGAAACCGATCTTTGCGTATTTATCGGAGAAGAAAGGAGCGATACCGGACTTTGTCGATCCGAAAGCCTTGCCGCCCAATCTCTCTTCCTCAAACTTGTCGAAATCAACATGGTAAGGCATAACTACCTGAACTCTGTCTGATACGAGAAGCTGGGGATTTAATCCCTGCTCCCTGATGGAGTTGTATTCGTTGATGAACTTACGGATATCAAGAGCAACGCCGTTGCCGATGATGTTTACGATATTCTCGTGGCAGACACCGGAAGGCATGAGATGAAGTGCAAATCTTCCGTGATCGTTGATGATGGTGTGTCCCGCATTTGCTCCGCCCTGGAATCTGATTACGATATCTGATTCATTTGCAAGAAGGTCTGTGATCTTACCCTTGCCTTCATCACCCCAGTTTGCGCCAACGATAGCCGTTACCATTGTTTATTCCTCCAAAAATGTCTCATTTGAATAGTTTTATTAAAAACCCGCGCCAATTATAACAGAATTATTATAAATATGGGCATATTAATATATTTATGCTTTATACACCTAAATTAATTCAGCCCGGTTCGCAGATGACGACTCTTCTCCAGCCGGTCATTCCGTACTCATAAGTACATGTTATGAGAGTAAGACGCTTTGAATCAGTAACATTACCCAATGCATAATCTAATATGTCATCTGCGCTGACGATGTCGGATGAAACTACATAGTAGTAATATTCATTGCCGTTGAGGTCTATGAAAATGACCTCGTCACCAATGCTTAAATTGCCCAGTTTGTGAAACATCGAGCCGTCTCTGTAGTTATGGCCAAGGATCGTGGCATTTCCGTCCTGACCGGGCATTACGGAGTCTTCGTAGTGGCCAAGGCCGTATCTGAGTGATACCTGTGAAGCCTCATCCCAAACGGAATATCTCAGGTTGATACTGTCGATATAAAGGATTCCGATGGAGTTTAAAACGACATAATCGTCGTAATATTCCTCTTCTGCCTCCTCCTCTGTCTCCTCAGTCTCGGCAATAAAATCGTAGCCTTCGCCTTCAACCTCATTGCCCCTTCTTGGAACGACATATGTTGCAACAGGCTCTTCGGAAGGATCTGTCGATACGATCTTCTTTTCGATCTCATTCAAAGCATCGCTTGAGATCCTGCGCCTGTTAGCACGCTTAATAGGGTCTATCAGAAGCAGAACTATACCGACCAAAAGGAGTACGACACTTACGATTATAAGGGTCGTGCTTACAGCCGTTTTCTTTGTTTTAGCCTTTTTATGACTTTCTATCCTTTTCATTATTCTGTCCCAAAAAGCAAATTTTTTTAATTTGATGCTTATTCATTATACTCCCAAACCGTGATATTATGTTATTCGCACGTCATTTATGTTACAGGGGGGTTACATGGATAGTTCGGTTTGGGACAAGGCTCTAAAAATTCTTCAGTATGATCCGAATATCGACATCGTCACTTATGAGTCGATCCTCAGCAAGATGACTGTAGGCCACTCTGATGATATCCAGCTCGTTCTTGAAGCCAGAGACGAATATTCCTTAAGCATCGTTAAGAGTCAGAAGCTCGGCAAGACTATCGAGAATGCCATTAAGCTCGTTAATGGTGACAAGCCGTGCGCTGTAAATTTCATCCTTAAAGGTGATAACAAAGCCCTTAACTCCACTGTTATCGGTACCACAAAATCACATAATGAGAACAAGAGCAAAGTCGTAACTTCGACCGGCCTTAACGGTGAATATACTTTTGCCAACTTCGTTGTAGGTGACTGTAACCGTTTTGCCCATGCTTCTGCAGTTTCCGTATCACAAAAACCTGGCCAGAAGCAGAGAAACCCCTTCTTTTTATGGGGTAATTCAGGTCTCGGCAAGACCCATCTCATGAAGGCCATAGGTAATGCCATACTCGAGAATAATCCTGACAAGAAGGTTATCTACACGACTTGTGAGGCGTTCACCAATGCTTTTGTAAATACCATCGGCAAGCAAAATTACACGGAATTCCGCAACAAATACCGTTCTGTCGATGTTCTTTTGATCGATGATATCCAGTTCCTTATCGGTAAGGAAGGTGTCCAGACCGAATTCTTTAATACTTTTGAGGCACTTATCGAGAGCGGAAAGCAGATCGTAATCACCTGCGATAAGGCTCCTTCAAATCTCACGCAGCTCGACAACAGACTTACTTCCCGTTTCCAGGACGGTATCATGTTCGATGTCCAGCCGCCGGATTTTGAGACACGTAAGGCTATTTTCTTAAGCAAGGTCGAGAACGAGAATCTTCCTTTGTCTGACGAAATAATCGACTATGTCTGCGAAAACGTTACGACTAACATAAGGCAGCTTAACGGTGCATTTAATACCATTTCTTCTTATGTAACCCTGGCTAACGGCGAGCTTACTCTGGATGATGTCCAGAAGATCCTCCTCCCTATTATCCAGCCTAATAAAAAGAAATATCTGACGCCTGACATGGTCATCAGTGCTGTATCAAATTACTACGATCTGACACCTGACAAGCTCACTTCAAAGCTCAGAAGTGCTGAAATTTCAAAGGCACGCAACGTTGCAATGTTTATCTGCAGAGACTATCTCGAACTTAAATACGAGAAAATCGGACAGCTTTTCGGCGGACGTAAACATACGACTGTCATGCATGGTTGTGACAACGTTGATGAGGATCCTGAGACCAAAAAAGAGGCTGAGGCTATCTATAAGTCCATAGTCTGATTTGAACATTTTTTGTTCTTATGTGCAAAACTTCCGGTAGATAGTCTGTAGACGGTTTGTATACAAATGTAACAATGTTCAAAAGGGTATTATTCTGAACAATAATCAAATTAGTTTTATACATTGTACGGTCGTCAAAAACCTTTGAAAATAATGGTCTTCAGGCAGTTTTGAACATATAGACACGACATAATAAGACTAATAATAGCTAACTTTAAATACTGCAAAGGCAGCCGGCCGATATTCGTAAGATGTCCCTAAAATCGAACTTTGTAACACCGTTAAACTATATATTTTTAATAATATTAAGTGTATAATGTTTGAAATATTTTATATTAGTGGAAAGGCGGCACTTTTCAGATGAAATTCACATGCAGCAGAGATGACTTGGTAAATAACGTATCCATAGTCCAGAGAGCTGTTACAGCTAACAGTACAGTCAATATCCTTAACGGAATTCTCATAGAGGCATCAGATGACAATAAGATCAAGCTTACAGGTTATGATCTCCAGACCGGTATCGAAGCAGACGTAGAAGCTAATGTTACCGAGAAGGGTGCCGTTGTTATAGATTCTAAGTTCTTCGGAGACATTATCAGAAAGCTTCCTGAGCCTGAAGTTGATATCATTTCCGACAGCAATTTCCAGACAACTATCAAGTGCGGACAGGCTGAATTTAAGATTGCCGGTCTTGATCCCGAACCGTTCCCGAAGATTCCTGAGGTTGACGAGAAGGAAGCAGAGAAGATCGTTATGGGCCAGAAGATGCTCAAGAACATGATCAACCACACGATCTTTGCCGTATCCAGAGATACTTCACGTCCCGTTCTTACAGGAAGTAATGTGGTAAGTGACGGTTCAGTTCTTTCTGTCGTATCCATCGACGGTTTCAGAATGGCTATCAACCGTGAAGACATGGGCAACGACTTCCCTAAGATCAATTACATTGTTCCCGGTAAGGCTCTTACCGAGATGAGCAAGATCTTAAGTGATGACGATGATGCAGAGATCAATATCTACACATCAATGCAGAATCTCCTTTTCGATATCGGCAACGTAAGAATGATCTCACGTCTTATCGAAGGCCAGTTCATTAATTTCGATTCCATCATTACAAAGAATCCTAAGACAGTCATCACTATTAACCGCAAGCAGTTTCTTGATGCTGTTGACAGAGCTTCACTCATCATCATGACTGACGACCGTAAGTGTCCTGTAAGATTTTTAAGTAATAATCCTTCAGAGCTTACTGTTCAGGCTACTTCAGCAAGAGGTAATCTCCAGGAGAATATCGACATCAGTCTTGAAGGCGATCTTATCGATGTTGATTTCAACTCAAGATATGTTCTCGATGTTCTTAAGAATATCGATGACGAGATCATCAGAGTTGAAGTAAACGGCGGTCAGGGACCCTGCATCATTAAACCTGTTGAAGGTGACAAGTACATTTATCTCATTCTTCCTATCAGAAGATAATGTTCATCAAAAGCATACATCTAGTAAGTTTCAGAAATTACGGAAGGCTCGATTTGGATGTCGGGCCTTCTGTTAATATCTTTTATGGTAATAATGCCCAGGGAAAGACAAATCTTGTTGAAGGTATTTATGTCGCATCAAGCGTAACTTCACACAGAACAAGTAAAGATACTGATCTTATAAAATTCGGCGAAAATGAATATAAAGTAAGCCTGGATCTTATTGATGACGATGGTTCATCATGTTCTTTGTCTTCCTGTTATTACACTGAAAAGTCTGAATTAAGCAAGAATGGAAGGCCAGGAAGAACATTGATAAGAGACAATGCACCGGCCGACAAGATCTCGGAATATATCGGTGTATGTAACATTGTTATCTTTGCTCCCGAAGACTTAAATATCGTCAAAAATGCTCCTTCATTCAGAAGAAAATTCTTAAATACGCTGATATCAAAGATATCGCCTTCATATTTCAACCTTCTGAGCAATTACAGCAGGCTTCTGGCACAAAAGAATGCATTGCTTAAGAGCATTAGATCAAGTGACAGCATGCCGTCTCTTGTAGATGAACAGCTTAATTTCTGGGATTATTCACTTGCAGATCTATCGGCAGAGATAATCCTCAAGCGATATAGGTTCGTAAAACTCATTTCAGATATTACCTGCAGGCATCACGGAAGCATTTCAGGAGGCAAGGAAAACCTTTCTATAGAGTACAACACTATATTTGGCGTTGTAGGGGCCCTAGAAACGTTTCTGACGAAAAACAGTAAATATGACGAGTATATGAGTAAAGGCCTCTCAGAAAGCAATTATGGGCGAATTAAGGGTATTATCTCTGATCTGGTCCTGGCTAAGCTGAAATCAGTACGTAATTACGACATAGACAAGCATATTTCATCTACCGGTATTCACAGGGATGATATTGTGATCAAACTTGATGGTCTTGTCATGAAAAGCTTTTCTTCACAAGGCCAGCAGAGGACTGCTGCGTTGGCTTTAAAGCTCTCCGAACTTGAGATAATCAAGATGTTCGTCTCCTCTACCCCGATCCTGATCCTGGATGACGTATTTTCAGAACTTGATAAGACCAGAAGAATGAGTCTTGTATCGGCCATGAAAGGCGCCCAGATCTTCATCACATGCACGGACAAGAACATGATAGGCGAAGAGATAGACGTGATGCAGGGCGCAGATAAGGCGGCATTCTACCGCGTTGAGAGCGGCAATATCGAAGCTGAAGCCTGATTTTAGGACAGATTACACTAAAAAACGGGCTGATTTCCTTTAATATAATATTATAATAAGCATATTATATTCCTAATTTATGTTATAATTTATGGGTTAGAAGAGAATTTCCGGACGATTCGGAGGCTTAAAGTGTTCATTCATATCGGCAATGATCTCTCAGTACTTAAATCTTCGGTTACCTGCGTGGTCAATCTTGAGACCGTCCTCCCTTCCCAGAAGGATGTGTCTGAGTTCCTTAACCGTGAGGATGAACAAGGCAGACTTCAGTATGTGACTGACGATATACCGAAATCATTGATAATAACCGATGATAAAACATATGTTTGTCCTTTATCCGCAAGTCTGATATTAAACAGACTAAATATGTCGGAAAGCTTCTGAAAAACCTTAAATAACAGTGTTAAAAATGCAGCATTTCCGGGCATTTTACGGAATATGCCGCCAAGAATAGGAGTTTTTACATTTATGAAGGAAAACGACGAGAAGAATTTCAATTTTGAGGAGAATCAGGCCTCAAATGATGCTCAGGCACGCCCTTCCGGTGCAGTCGATCTCTACTTCCAGCCTGTTGAAGATGGTGATGATGATGAGCTCAAGAATCTTGCTGAGAACCCCAGAGCTTTGACTGAGGATTTCAAGGAAGAATCAATGGCAGATGTTCTTGCTGCAGAAGGAGATCAGGATAGCTTCGATACATCCAACAGCAGTGAATACAGCGAAGATGATATTCAGGTCCTGGAAGGTCTCGAAGCCGTCAGAAAGAGACCTGGTATGTATATCGGTGATACCACATTAAGAGGTCTTCACCATCTTATCTATGAGATCGTTGCAAACTCCGTAGACGAAGCTCTTGCAGGACGCTGCGATACGATCGATGTAGTACTTGAAAAGGACGGTTCCGTAACTGTTACGGATAACGGTTCCGGTATTCCTGTAGGTAATCATCCGAAGCTCGGAATTCCTACAGTTGAAGTCGTTCACACAGTGCTTCACGCTGGCGGTAAATTCGGCGGCGGAGCTTACAGCATTTCAGGTGGTCTGCACGGCGTAGGTGCGTCTGTAGTTAACGCTTTGTCTGATCATATGAAGGTCCAGGTACGCCGTGAAGGCAATATTTATGAGATCGAATTTGAGAAGGGTAAAACAACGGTTCCTCTTCACATTGTAGGCAATTGTGATAAGAATGATACAGGTACGAAGACTAACTTCATTCCTGATAATTCCATCTTCCCTGACATCGTTTTCGACTTCGATTCAATGATCACACGTTACCGTGAAATGGCTTTCCTCAATAAGGAAGTTACAATCGATCTCACGGATGACAGAGGAGCAGAACCTGTTAAAAAGCACCTCCATTATGAGGGCGGTATCATCTCATTTGTTGAGTATCTCAACAGACATAAGGAAGCAATCAACACACCTCCTATTTACTTTGCTACAAAGCAGGGAGATAACTTCGTAGAGATCGCTCTTCAGTACAATGACTCTTATCAGGAGACTGTTTATACATACGCTAATAACATCGCTACACCTGAAGGCGGTACGCACCTTGTAGGCTTCCGTGCAGCCATGACAAGAGCCATCAATGATTATGCAAAGAAATATAAGTTCATCAAGGACGGCGATGTTAAGCTTCAGGGTGAGGATACAAGAGAAGGTCTTGCAGCTATTATCTCTGTAAAGCTTCCTGATCCCCAGTTCGAAGGACAGACAAAGAGTAAGCTCGGTAATGCCGAGATCAGACCTATGGTCGACAGTGCAGTATATGAGAAGCTTGAGATCTATCTTGAAGAGCACCCTGATATCGCAAAGCTCATCATGGATAAGTGCCTCTCTGCTTCAAGAGCAAGAGATGCCGCTAAGAGAGCAAGAGAACTTACAAGAAGAAAGACTGTATTTGAGAATAACGCACTTCCCGGTAAGCTTGCTGACTGCCAGAGCGATGAGGCAGAGTTCTGTGAGATCTTCATCGTAGAGGGAGACTCCGCAGGCGGGTCCGCAAAGCAGGGCAGAGAACGTAAATATCAGGCTATCCTTCCTCTCTGGGGTAAGATGCTCAACGTAGAAAAGGCAAGAATCGATAAGGTCTATTCCAATGAGAAACTCCAGCCGGTCGTTATGGCTCTTGGTGCAGGTATCGGAGATGAGTTCGATGAGACAAAGCTCAGATATCACAAGGTCATCATCATGGCCGATGCCGATGTCGACGGCTCGCACATCAGAACACTCCTTCTCACATTCTTCTTCAGATACTTAAGACCTCTTGTTGAAGGTGGATATGTATATATTGCCTGCCCGCCGCTCTACAAGGTTTATAAGGGTGACGAAGCATATTATGCTTATGACGATAAGGAGATCGAAGAGATCAAGGCAGCTCACAAGTGGGAGAATCCTCTTATCCAGCGATTCAAGGGTCTCGGTGAGATGAGTTCAGAGCAGCTCTGGGATACAACAATGAATCCTGTTACTCGTAAACTTTTGCGAGTAACTCTTGCAGATGCCCAGGAAGCAGATGAGACATTCACACTCCTCATGGGCGATCAGGTTGAACCCCGTAAGGAATTCATCCAGGTCAACGCAAAGCTTGCAAATATCGACAACTGATATTTTCTTCAGGAACATACTTATGAACATAAAACGGGTGTTGCCGGCCGGGCAGCGCCCGTTTTTATACATTCAGGTAAATTGTTCCACGTGGAACATTGGCACTTTTGTATTAAAGATGACATATATTATTTCATATATAAATGATAGAATGAGTTTACTACATAGCTGAAAGTTTGAAAAGGAGTAAAAAATGGCAACAGTAATTGCTCTTGTAAATCAAAAAGGCGGTGTCGGAAAGACCACAACAGCCGTAAATCTGGCTGCTTTCCTCGGAAAGAAAAAGAAAAAGGTCCTTCTGATAGATATAGATCCGCAGGCTAATGCCACGAGCGGACTCGGAATCGACAAGCGTGAGCTTGAACAGACAGTTTATGATGTTCTCATCAATGACACACCCATAACAGACGTAATCTATGAGACAAATGCCGAGAGTGTCGACATCTGCCCTACAAACATTAATCTTGCCGGTGCAGAGGTCGAACTTGTTACGGTAATCTCCAGAGAGCAGATCCTTAAGAATGCTATCGCTCCCGTAAGTGATACATACGATTATGTAATCCTGGACTGCCCTCCTTCACTCGGCCTTCTCACGATCAATGCTCTTACTGCATCAGACAGACTGATCATACCGATCCAGGGCGAGTACTACGCTCTTGAAGGTCTCTCACAGCTTATGGATACGATCAATATCGTAAAGAAAAAGCTCAATCCCGAACTCGAGATACTCGGCGTTGTTCTCACGATGTTTAACCTGAGAACACAGCTCTCAAGACAGGTAAAAGAAGAGACAGACAAGTACTTCGGCAGTAAGGTCTTTAAGACCGTAATACCAAGAAACGTAAGGCTTGCAGAGGCTCCGAGCCACGGCCTTGCCATCTGCGACTATGACAAGAATTCCAAGGGCGCCAGAGCATATGAGGCACTGGCAAAAGAAGTAATCAAGAGATCATAAAGGAGATAAGATATGGCTACCAGAGGATTAGGAAAAGGACCCAAATCAGCACCTAAGAAGAAGGTTGTAGCAGCAAAGCCTGCTGCCAAAAAGACAGCTGCCAAGACTGCATCAAAGAAGCCTGCAGCTGCTAAGAAGGCTCCGGCTAAGAAGGCAGCGCCTGCAAAGAAAGTTGCAGCAAAGAAACCTGCAGCAAAGGCTCCTGCCAAGAAATCCGTTCCCGCTAAGAAGACGGCTGCCGTTAAATCAACTGCGCCTAAGGCTGCTCCCGCAAAGAAGACCGCTGTTAAGACGATCTCAGAGAGCAAGGCTATGGGAAGAGGTCTCGGTGCGCTTCTTTCATCTGACGGTATTCCTGAGAACAAGAGAGATTCGGTTGTAGATCTCAAGATCAACGACATCTCCCCTAATAACGGCCAGCCCAGAAAGAACTTCAACGACGATGCTCTTAATGAACTCGCTTCATCAATTGAAGAAAACGGCGTTATCCAGCCCATCATCGTCCAGCGCAAGGGTGAAGGTTACAGGATCGTAGCAGGCGAACGCCGCTGGAGAGCAGCAAGGATTGCAGGTCTTTCCGTAATTCCTGCGATCGTAAGAGATCTTTCCGACAAAGAAACAATGGCACAGGCTCTCATCGAGAATATCCAGAGAGAAGACCTGAATCCCATTGAAGAAGCTTCAGCAATGGATAACCTTCTTAAGACCCACAAGCTAACACAGGAACAGCTTGCTAAGAAGCTCGGCAAGCCCAGAGCTACTATCGCTAATACTCTCCGTATCCTTAATCTTGATGAATCCCTCCAGGAATTCGTAAGCAGGGGAGATCTTTCAGAAGGTCACGCCAAGGCTATCCTCGCTCTTAAGGATAAAGAAGACCAGCGCAAGGTAGCTGATGTCATCATGGCACGCGAGATGAACGTAAGACAGGCTGAGGTTTTCGTTAAGAAGTATATTGAAGCCCAGAATAATCCTTCCGGCAAGAAGGCAGCAGAGCTTCCTGACATCCAGTTCACTCTGAGCACGAAGGAAGTTGAGACAAAGCTTAAGAAGCAGCTTGGCGCAAAGGTCAAGATCAAGGTCCTTGATAACTCCACAGGCCGCGGCCGTATCGTTATCGACTATAAGGACAACATGGATCTCGACAGACTTATCGAGTATCTCTGTAACTGATGTTATATCTTTAAGGTACTATATTTATATATAAGAGAAGCTTTTCAGACAGCTACTTGAAAAAGTCTTTCGGATTATGTATACTTAAGTGCCTTTAGGTATGGAGCTGTATCGAAGTGGTCATAACGAGGCGGTCTTGAAAACCGTTTGCCTTCACGGGCACCAGGGTTCGAATCCCTGCGGCTCCGCCAAAGATCTTAAAGCCCTTCCAATTTCGGAAGGGCTTTTCGTTTGAGAACAAACGTTCTTTTAAATGGCTTTATGCCGTGTTTTCGGGCATATTTATGAGGGAATTATCGGAAAAGCCCTTTAAATCAACATTTTTAAATAATATGTGGTACAATCTTCTTCTATCTGCACAGCGGTTCTGTGCATAAAACTCTAGAGGAGGAATTTACAAATGGAAAAAGAAGAAGTATTGAAGGTGTACCGCCACTCTTTGGCTCACATCATGGCTAAGGCAGTGATCGAGATCTTCGGATCAGAGGTACAGTACGCGATCGGACCGGAAATCGAGGATGGATGCTATTATGACTTTATCCTTCCGAGAACAGTCACAGAGGAAGATTTCCCGGCCATCGAAGAGAAGATGCACGAGATCATCAAGCGCAGGGAAGACTGGACACGCAAAGAGATCTCCAAGGAAGAAGCCCTCGAAATCTTTAAGGGCCAGAAGTTCAAGACAGAACTCATCAATGACTTGCCCGCAGGCGAGACAATCTCAACATATAACACAGGTGATGACTTTATCGACCTTTGCCGTGGTCCTCACGTTGACAATTCACAGGAGCTTTTCAGCGCTGCTTTCAAGATCAAGAACGTATCCGGTGCTTACTGGAGAGGTGACGAGAAGAGAGACCAGCTCCAGAGAATCTATCTTTTCGCTTTCCCTTCAAAGGACGAGCTCAAGGCTCACCTTGCATGGCTTAAGGAAGCTCAGGAGAGAGACCACAAGAAGATCGGTACGGCTCTTGACCTCTTTATGTTCCGTGAGACAGCTCCCGGTATGGCTTACTGGCTCCCCAGGGGATGGATCCTCTATCAGGAACTCATGAAGTATTCACGTGAGATCCAGGGTGCACACGGCTACACGGAGATCTCCGCACCTCTTATCAACAATAAGAAGCTCTGGCTCATCTCCGGTCACTGGGCACACTATCAGAACAACATGTTCATCGTTCCCGGTATCACAAAGGGCGTTAACGCTACTGATGCTGTTCAGGGCGAAGAGGCTCCCGAGCAGTATTCCAACGATGCTGAGGATACAATGGCAGCCAAGCCGATGAACTGCCCTAATGCAATGATGGCTTATAAGCGCACAATGCACTCATATAAGGAACTTCCTATCCGTTACAGTGAGTACGATGTACTCCACCGTAAGGAGAAGTCCGGCCAGATGAACGGTCTTTTCAGAGTTCAGGAGTTCCGTCAGGACGACGACCATACATTCGTTACACCCGACCAGATCAAGGACGAGATCAAGGATGTAATCGCTATTGCAGACGAGATCTACAAGACATTCGGTATCACATACAGAGCCGAGTTCTCTACAAGACCTGACGACTTCATGGGCGATATCGAGTCATGGAACTCTGCTGAGGCTTCTCTCAAGGCTATCCTCGATGAGAAGTATGGTGACGGCAACTACGAGATCAACGAAGGCGACGGCGCATTCTACGGCCCGAAGATCGACCTTCAGATCAAGGACGCTCTTGGACGTGAGTGGCAGTGCGGTACAGTCCAGCTCGACTTCCAGCTTCCTCATAACTTCGAGCTCACATTCGTCGACAAGGACGGAGCACAGAAGATGCCTATCGTTATCCACAGAGCCATCTTCGGTTCTTTCGAGCGTTTCATCGGCATCATCACAGAGCACTTCAAGGGCGCTTTCCCGTTCTGGCTCAATCCTTATCAGGTTGCAGTCGTACCTATCAGACCTGAGCACAACGAGTATGCACAGAAGGTTGCTGACGCTCTCACAAAGGCCGGCGTAAGAGTCGAGTCCGACTTAACAGACGTTAACATGAGAGACAAGATCAAGAAGTTCAAGCAGATGAAGGATCCGTATATCCTCGTTGTAGGCGACAAGGAAGCTGCTGAGAACACAGTATCCGTTAACGTAAGAGGCTCCAATAAGCAGCTCCAGGGCGTTGCTCTCGACAAGTTTGTTGAACTCTGCAAAAAGCTCAATGCAGAAAGAACATTGGAGCTCCCTCAGGAGATCTGATCTTCGCTCAGACAAAACAAATAACAGGCGGCGTGGGACAAAAGTCCTGCGCCGTTTTTCATTCGGTTTTGGGGACTAAAAACAGACCTGAAACCCCATAAAACAGGGCAAAAACTTTGATTATCAAATTATCAAATTACACTTGCACGGCAGTTTGTAAGTGCATTTTTTAGGTAAAATTTGCAACGAATAATGACTTTATTTGAATATTCATTCTTGATATCATTCATACTGCTACAAAAGGGGGCATATGAGACATGTATAAACAAGAAGGAACAAAAGTCGCCATTATCGGCGCAGGCGCGGTAGGATCTACAACCGCTTTCGCAATCGCAATGCAGCAGCTCTGCTCTGAACTCGTTCTTATTGACGTTAATAAGGACAAGGCAATGGGTGAAGCTCTCGATATCAGCCACGGACTTCCGTTCATCGGCGATATGTACATTCACGCAGGCGACTATTCTGACGTTAAGGATGCTGACTGTATCATCATCACGGCAGGTATCCCCAGAAAAGAAGGCGAGACAAGACTTGACCTCGCTAAGAAGAACGTAAAGCTTGCTCACGTTATCACTGACAGCATCATGGAGCACTACAACAAGGGTGTCATCATGGTAATCTCCAACCCTTGCGACCTCGTTACATATAAGGTAGCAGAGTGGTCAGGACTTCCTTCAAGCAAGATCATCGGTTCAGGTACGAACCTCGACTCTGCACGTTTCAGAGTCCTTATCTCCAGAAAGCTCGGCGTTGACGTCAGAAACGTTCACGGTTATATCCTCGGCGAGCACGGCGAGACACAGTTCCCCGCATGGAGCCACACACACGTAGCTGGTATGTCCATCGACGAGTATGCTGAAGCAATCGGCGTACCTTTCGGTGACGACGTTAAGGCTGAGATCGCTCAGCAGACAAAGTCTTCCGGCGCTCAGATCATCAAGCTCAAGGGCGCTACATTCAACGGTATCGCTGTAAGTGCTGCAACACTCTTGAGATCCATCACAGAAGACGAGCACACGATCAGAACAGTTGCCACAAGACTCAACGGTGAGTACGGCATCTCCGGTGTTACTCTCGACGTTCCTGCACTCATCGGTGCTAACGGTGTTGATAAGATCATCGACATGCGTCTTACAGACGAAGAGTACGAGCTCCTCAAGAAATCTGAGGCAAATATGCGTGAGGCTATCGCTTCCGTAGAGGGCCTCTGATAGGGCGGATACTTGATGCGCCTTTGTTTTCGGGCGCGAAAAGGAATAATCCCAAGTCCTGCACTTGTCCCAATAAGTGCAGGGCTTTTCATTTAATAAGAAGTAAGAATTTGCTATAATGTCGGGGGTAAAATCCCAAATAACTAACTTAAGAGGTTAATTTATGGAAATCAGTGCGGTTGTTATGGCGGCAGGTAAGAGCACGAGAATGAAGTCAAAGCATTCTAAAGTTGTGTTCCAGGTGTCGGGCAAACCGATCATTCAATGGGTAGCTGATGCTCTTCAGGAAGCAGGCTGCCAGGACCAGGTATATATAGTAGGTGAAGCACAGGCTGAGATCAGAAGCGTATTGGGCGAGAATGTCGCATACGTACTTCAGGAAGAGCAGAGAGGAACAGGCCACGCTGTCATGCAGGCTGCACCTTTCCTTGAGGGAAGAGACGGACTTACGATCGTTCTTCCCGGCGACTGCCCGATGGTATCGGCAGACACGATCAAGAAGGCTCTCGATGCTTTCGATTCAGCAGCTTCCAATTGTGCAGCGATCCTCATCACTGCTGAGGCAGACGATCCGACAGGTTACGGAAGGATCATCAGAGGCGAGGATGGCAACGTTCTAAAGATCGTAGAGCACAAGGACTGCACACCCGAAGAGCTCAAGTGCAAAGAGATCAACTCTTCAATGTATGTTTTCAGGACACCTCTCCTTATCTCTGCTTTGGGCAGGATCGGCGCAAACAACGCCCAGAAGGAGTATTACCTTACAGATACCATCGGAATCCTTATCGGTGACGGCTACACGGTAGGTGCTGTTGTCTGCGATTTCGATGACACAAGGGGAGTTAACGACAGAAAGCAGCTCGCCCAGGTAAGAGACATCATGAACCACAGGATCCTCGACCGCCACATGAAGAACGGTGTCGAGATCGTTGATCCCAATGCTACATGGATACACCACGCAGTAGAGATCGGCCAGGATACGGTTATCCTTCCGGGCACGACGCTCATCGGCAACACAAACATCGGTGAGGACTGCATCATCGGCGAGAATACAAGAATCGACTGCTCTGATATCGGCGACGGCACAGTTGTTGATAACTCGATCGTTTCTTCAAGCACGATCGGCAAGGACTGCCGTATCGGACCTTATACGCACATCAGACCTGAATCCAAGATCGACGACCACGTAACACTCGGTGCATACGTTGAGGTCAAGGGTTCTGACATCGGCGAATATACGAGAGCTCGTCACCTTACATACATCGGTGACTCAAAGGTAGGCCGCAACGTTAACTTCGGATGCGGTACCGTTACATGTAACTTCGACGGTCAGGACAAGGTCGGCTGCACGATTGAGGACAACGTATTCATCGGAGGCAACTCCAATATCGTATCTTCTGTCGTTCTCGGCAAGGACTGCTACATTGCCGCAGGCTCAACGATTACATCCGACGTTCCGGCACTTTCGCTCGGTATCGGAAGATCAAAGCAGCTCAACAAGGACAACTGGGTTGCAGACAAGAGCCGTATGAGAGGCGAGAATTATATCAGACTCGACGACAGACGTTCAGAGGTCTGATCTTCCGGAAGGATCTTTATGTGGATAGTGGCCGGACTCGGTAATCCGGGAAAACAGTATATCTATACATGGCACAACATGGGCTATCTCGCTGTAGATATGCTCGCGGATAAACATGGCATTTTTCTCGGCAAGGAAAAGTACAAGGGCCTCTGGGGTAAGGGCAAGATCGCAGGACAGGACGTCATCATCATCAAGCCCACGACCTACATGAACAACTCAGGCGAGTGTCTGGTTGAGATCAGTAATTTCTATAAGGTCCCGCCGAAAAACATCATCACTGTTTACGATGATATCGACATTGCGAAGGGTACCATCAGGGTAAGACCCAAGGGCAGTGCCGGCACGCATAACGGCATGAGATCCGTGATCCAGCTCCTTGGAACACAGGAGTTTCCGCGCGTCAGGATCGGCACGGGTCCAGTGCCTGAACACTGGGATCTCGTAAATTATGTTCTTTCCGAAGTGCCCGCAGATGACCGGTCGCTCATGAACGACGCATTCGTAAAAGCGTGTGAGGCAGTAGAGGAGATCATCTCTAATGGATAAAAGCCTCACCGAACTCCTTGGAAGGATCGCATCCGACAAAGAGCTCGCCGCTGACTTTTCCACAAGTCTGAAAACGGGGAAGCATCTTAACATCACGGGCCTGTGCAACGAGCAGAAGGTCTATGTTGCGATGGCTCTGGCCCGTCTTAACGGCCGCAAGGCAGTATTCATCGAACCCGACAGCGCAAGGGCGCGTGTGACCGCATCTTATTGTGCGGCATTCACCGACGAGCCGGTTGCCCTTCTGTCGCCATCAGAATTGTCTCTCGTGAGCGCGGAGGCTTCTTCCAGAGAATTAGAGCTTAACCGATCTGCGGCGCTCTCAGAGCTTGCCAGAGGCGAATACGGGGCTGCCGTAATAACGGCCGGCGCGCTTCTTAACAAACTTGAACCCAAAGAAGTTTTCCGCAAGAGGATAATCGATCTTAAGGTCGGCATGGAAATGGAGCGCGACGAACTCGTCGAAAAGCTCCTTTTAAACGGCTACGAAAATGTTCCGCAAGTAATGGAAAAGGGCGAATTCTCTGTAAGAGGCGACATTGTCGACATCTATTCGCCGTCTTATGCGGAGCCCGTGAGAGTCAGCTTTTTCGATACCGAGATAGACCAGATAAAGACATTCGACAGGGAGACGCAGAGATCGACGGGACAGCTCGAAGAGACTGCCGCAGTCCCTGCATCCGTATATGCTTTCCCTGAAGATAAGCGCGATGAGATAGCATCGCTCATTAAAGAGCGCGTTCAGGAAGACCTCGCCAAGATGAACACGGCGACGAGGGAAGTAAGGCGCGCGGCAGAGCTTTTGTCCAGAACGGCTACGGGCGATGCTGAGAAGATCAGCAACGGAATCGAGCCGTCGGGCATCGCAAGGTGGCTTGGGATCATCCTCAAGGACTATCAGACCATAATAGATTACGTGAACGGCAGCGACGTTGTCTTCTTTGCCGACGAGATGGTCGACATAGATGCGCGCATGAATGCTTATGCGGGTGAATATGTGCAGCGCTGCCGCGACTCTTTTGAGATCGGTATCGCGCCGACGTGTGCTCCGTCTGCCATGGTGAACATTTCAAAGCTCATGAGGGCATTGGACGGGCTGGATAACATTGTTACATTGTCCATGTTCCAGTCTTCCGGCAACGGTTTGCCGGGCGGTGTGCTTCATACGGTTTCAGGCTTCCCGGCAGATAACTTTTCGGGCCGCGCACAGGAACTTTCCGCGCTCCTCAAGGAAAATAAGAACGTTTATCTTGTTGCCCACCACGGAAGGCGCTGGGAGCAGCTTAAGGAACGTCTGGCTGAATACGACTGCTTCACCGAGATAATCGACGCACCGCTCCCGGCGGGCTTTAACTATCCGCTTCTTGGAATCACCATCCTGGGCGAGCAGGAGTTATATGGAACTGAGCAGAAGCGCCCCGAAAAGAAGAAAGGCGGCAACAGGATCCGGTTCTTCAGCGAGATCAATCCGGGAGACTACGTAGTTCACGACAAGCACGGCGTCGGCCGTTATGAAGGCCTCGTCAACATGAGGGTCGGCGAGATCCGCAAGGACTACCTGAAGCTGACCTATGCAAAAGGCGAGACGCTTTATATCCTTCCTGAGAATCTGGATTCGCTTCAGAAATACGTCGGCCCGGGCGAGAAAGAGCCGAAGCTCTCAAGGCTTGGCGGCGATGAGTGGAAGAAGTCCGTATCGCGCGCAAGGGATGCGATCAAGAAAGTTGCATACGACCTTTTGAAGATCTATGCCGCAAGAAGCGTAAACAAGGGCTTTGCGTGTGCACCTGACGATGAGCAGCAAAAACTTTTCGAAGCCAAATTCCCGTTTGTTGAGACTGACGACCAGCTCCGCGCGGCACATGAGATAAAGACAGACATGGAATCCGAGAGACCGATGGACAGACTCCTTTGCGGAGACGTAGGATTCGGTAAGACGGAAGTCGCATTCAGAGCCATGTTCAAGGCGGTCATGAACGGCAGACAGGTAATAATGCTCGCGCCAACGACACTCCTTGCACAGCAGCACTACGAGAACTTATCCCGCAGATTAAAGGACTTCCCGGTAAACGTCTGCATGCTCTCAAGATTCGTCTCACAGGCGCAGATAAAGCAGAATCTCATTGATATCGAGAGCGGCAAGATCGACATCATCATCGGCACCCACAGGGCGCTTTCAAACGACGTAAAACCGCCGCATCTGGGCCTTCTCGTAATCGACGAGGAACAGAGATTCGGCGTCAACCACAAAGAGAAGATCAAGTCCATGAAGACCGACGTCGACGTGCTTTCTCTGTCAGCAACGCCTATCCCGAGAACGCTTCACATGTCGCTTTCAGGCATCAGGGATATCTCTGTCCTTGAGGAAGCGCCTTTCAACCGGCGTGCGGTACAGACATACGTGCTTGGCTACGACGAGCAGATCATCGTCCAGGCGTGCATGCGTGAGATCGCAAGAGGCGGCCAGATCTTCTATCTTTACAACAGGACGTCAGACATTGATAAGGTTGCCGACAACCTCGCGAAAGCAATGCCCGGCGTGCGCGTCACTTATGCACACGGCCAGATGCCCGAAAACGGCCTTGAGGCAGTAGTCACAGACTTCGTCGAAGGCAAGTACGACATCCTCGTCTGCACGACCATCATCGAAAACGGCGTCGACATGCCGAACGTAAACACCTTGATCGTCGAGAACGCCGACCGCTTCGGCCTCTCGCAGCTCTACCAGATCAAGGGCCGTGTCGGCCGTTCAGACAGGCAGGCATATGCTTACATCACATATAATGCCGATGCTCCCCTTAATGAGGAAGCCTCGAAAAGACTCAACGCCCTCCGTGAATTCACCGAACTCGGTTCAGGTGTCAGGATCGCCATGCGTGACCTTGAGGTAAGAGGCGCGGGCAGCCTTTTGGGCGCCGAGCAGCACGGCCAGATGGACGTCATCGGTTATGAGCTCTACTGCAGACTTCTTGATGAGGAAGTCCGTCTTCTCAAGTCCGGCAAAGACGAAGTTCTTGATACTGATGTGCTTACCGGCCATTCAGAGAGCTCCGAGAAAGGCTTTACGGTTGAAGTCGATTATGACGCTTACATTCCTTCTTCCTACATCCAGGATGAGGCAGCAAGAATGAGCTGCTACAGGCGTATCGGCGACATCTCAAGCTTCGAATCTTACAGCGACTTTATCGACGAAGTCACCGACCGTTACGGCGATGCGCCTTCAGAAGTCTATATCCTCTCGGGTGTCTCTCTCATGAGATCTCTTGCAGGCACGTTGGGCTTTACCAAAGCATCCATAAAGAATGCCGGCGTAAGGCTTTATCTCAACCCGAACCTTCAGATAGACATGCAGGCGCTGGGTGCATTAATGAGAGATCATTTCTATGGTGCGAGAGTAACGATCAACGCGACAGGAAGCATGCCCTACATGCTTTTCAAGCCGTCTTCCGTAAAACAGGACAAGACGGTAACAGAGATCATCGGCCTTCTCCGGATCCTTGATGAGAACCGGACACCTGAAGACAAGCCTGAATCTGATAAGGTATAATACTCAGAGTTTGAATGCTCCAATAGTCTAATGGATAGAATGGCGGTTTCCGGTACCGCAGATGCGGGTTCAATTCCTGCTTGGAGCGCCAATGTTAAAAGCCTTTCTCAACGTACGAACAGTGCGCTCCGCGCAACTAGTTGAGAAAGGCTTTTCAATTGGCGGCGGGAAGGGAGACTGCGGCAAATTAACTAGTTGAAGGATGTTTTCATGTTGTCGGGAGGAACGGGAGACCTGCCGCCGTTTTGTTTTTCCACACTGCTTTAAAGTTGATTTAAGGTTGGGGCTGTATCATTCAACGGTACAGTCGTAAAGACTGCATGAAAGGAGTTGTGGGAATGTCGGAACAAAAGCATTACCGTCATGAATTCAAATACGCGATATCGTATTCTGATTATCTTGCCATGCGCAGCAGGCTGAAAGCGGTCATGTCATCTGATCCTCATGTTGACGGCAGCGGCAGATATCTGATCCGGAGCGTTTACTTTGACAACAGCGATGACAAAGCGCTGAAAGAGAAGATAGACGGTATCGGTAAAAGGGAAAAGTTCAGGATCAGATACTATAACGATGATCTCTCATTTGTTGCTTTGGAGAAGAAAATGAAGATCGACAGCCTGTGTTTGAAATACGACACGGTGATCACGGAAGAGGAGTTCAGGAAGATACTGAACGGGGACATCGGGTTTATGCGTGAACACGGCGATGATCTTGTAAAAGAGTTTTACGCGAAGTTGAGATATCAGAGACTGAAGCCGCGCGTGCTGGTCTCATATGTCAGAGAACCGTATATATACAAGGCGGGAAATGTCCGGGTGACATTTGATTCGAAGATAAGGACCAGTTTGTTCGCTTCAGATTTTCTTGCGAAGAAGATTAGCAACATCAGTGCGACAGACACTCCGCAGGATATGATCCTTGAAGTAAAGTACGATGCATATCTGCCGGAGATAATACAGGACATAGTCCAGGTTCCCACGTTAAGACAACAGGCTTTTTCAAAATACGGCGCTTGCCGGAGATTCGGTTAATATTCGGAGGTAACAAAAATGAATTTCAGTGATATTTTTAAGTCCAGCTTTCTTGAGAGCATTTCGGAGTTTTCAGCATTAGATGTTTTGATCGGTATGGTTTTCGCGCTGGTCATCGGATTATTCATCATGCTGATCTACAAGAAAACATTCAGCGGTGTCATGTATTCCAAAGGCTTTGCGATGGCGCTCGTCGGACTCTCGCTCGTAACAACGCTCGTTATCATGGCCGTAACATCGAATGTGGTCCTCTCGCTCGGTATGGTCGGTGCACTTTCAATCGTACGTTTCCGTGCTGCGATCAAGGAACCCATGGAGATCGTTTTCCTGTTTTGGGCTTTGGCAGCAGGCATTGTTATCGGCGCAGGCATGATCCCTCTGGCAGTCATAGGTTCGCTTGTCATCGGCCTGATCTTCATCATTTTCGTGAAGCAGAAGATCACGCACACACCATATATCCTTATCGTTAACTGCAACAACGAGAAGACAGAGACATTAGCCATGCAGGTTTTGGAAAAGGCTGTCGGCAAGTATATCGTTAAGTCCAAAACAGTCAACGATTCCGGTATTGAAGTTACGCTTGAAGTAAGGATAAAGGATTCAACCACGGGTTTTGTTAACAGCTTAAACGAGATAAAGGGCGTATCTTCTGCAACACTTGTCTCATTTAACGGTGATTACATGTCCTAATGAGGTCTCGGAAATATGTTTCTGGAAAAACACTCATCAAAGATAATTATCGGCCTTATGTCGGCCGCTGTGGTGGTGTGCCTTCTGACAGTTATATTCTCTGAACAGCTGACTGCTCTCATGGGCGGTATGAGCGTCAGGATGGAATATGAGACAGCACTCTTTGATACCGATGAAGTCATTACGGTCGACATTGAGATGGATGAGGATTCATGGAATGAGATGCTCTCAAATGCCACCAGCGAGGAATACTATGTTTGCAATGTCATCGTCAACGGCGAACGTGTAAACAACGTAGCCATAAGGCCTAAGGGCAACACGAGTCTGTCTGCGATCGCCATGGATCCGGACACGGACCGCTATAGTCTGAAGCTTGAATTTGACCATTTCGTTGACGGTCAGACTTGTTACGGTCTGGACAAACTGATCCTTAACAACAACTACGCGGACGCCACTTGCATGAAAGAAGCTGTTATCTACGATATGTACCGGTATCTCGGTGCGGACGCATCCCTTTATAACTATGCCAAAGTCTCGGTAAATGGAGAGTATTGGGGCGTTTACCTGGCTCTGGAGGGTGTCGAAGACAGCTTCATGCTTAGAAATTACGGCACACAGGACGGAGAGCTCTATAAGCCCGATACAATGGAAATGGGCGGCGGAGAGTCCTCGTCGAATTCTTCCGGTGATGGTTTTCCTTTAGGAGACTTCAATTTTTCCGGAATGCCTGACATGAATGACTTTGACCCTTCACAGTTCGGCGGATCGGATTTCCCGGACATGGGCAATTTTGACCCTTCACAGATGGGCGACTTCAATTTCGCGGACATGCCTGACATGGGCGATTTTGATATGCCGGACACTTCTGCTAAGGGCGGATTCTC
>X410_Impala__coassemble_46_pt1 | contig 24957 bp, 23 predicted proteins | sample X410_Impala__metabat2_low_PE_001 | metagenome-assembled genome bin X410_Impala | reverse complement strand
GATCCTGGAATTTGAGCAGATCCAGCCCGACATCCAAAAACTCGAGGAGTACTATACGGGCAAATATTGGCAGAATGATCTGAGGCTTGATGAGGAAGGAAAGCTTCCGCAGGACCTCAAAAGAGGGGTCCTCGCACAGGATTCGATACACGATCTGCTTGACAGAAATAGCGACTTGCTCGCCCGGATCCAAGATTATAAAAAGGCTTAAACCACTTATAAAATGGGCACAGTAACATTGTTACACGGCCCGTTTTTCATTTTTTATTCTTTTTTCGGAGGTAAGAACATGAAAATCTACGACATTACCCAGGAACTGTTCGGATGTGATGTTTATCCCGGTGATCCGGCTCCGGAAAAAGAGGTGAAGATGAGGATAGCAGATGGTGAGGTGTGCAATCTTACCGCTTTCAGGATGTGTGCACATAACGGAACCCACGTTGATGCTCCTTACCACTTTATTGATGACGGCAAGACTATCGATCAGGTCGATATGAAGAGATTTATCGGTTACGCGTATGTCGCTTCCCACGAAGGCGATATTACTGCTAAAGATGCTGAAGATATCCTCAAAAAAGCCAATAAGGCATCTACAGATTCCGACTGTGACTGCAACTTAAGGATCCTTGTAAAAGGTAATGCCACAATGACAGAAGAAGCAGCAAAGGTGTTTGCGGAACACAACATACTTTTGTACGGCAATGAGTCACAGACTGTAGGTCCTCTTGATGCACCTATGGCAGTACATCTCGTTATGCTCGGTGCAGAAATCGTGCTTCTTGAGGGCATAAGACTTGGCGGCGTTGAAGAGGGTGTATATTTCTTGAATGCTGCTCCCATCAATCTGGGAGGATCTGACGGAGCGCCCTGCAGAGCAGTGCTGATAAGATTCTAAGCATCCGAAGATTGAGACAAAGTAGTTTTCTTATTTGTAAATAAGGTTAACATTCATTAAACATACGCGGAAATCGTAGAATGCATCTTAAATGAGCGTATAATAAAATTAATTTTTCTGAATGAAGGTGTGCATGGTCGATTTCAAAAACATATTGGAAAGTTTTGCCGGTGTTGCAGCTGTTCTGGCTGTCGATCTGACTGTCGAACATGGCGATGACAGGTATCGTGTAATAGATGGGAATGATGCTTATAAGAGGACTGTCGTTCAGTCTTTGGATGAGTTTGAAAAGGATGTCCCTTACACACGCTACATCGTAAGAGCTGCTAATTTTGAGGCTCTGTGCGACAGCGTGGCCAATACCGGAAAACCTGTACACTCCTATTTTGATATCGAACTTTATAACTGCTGGATGGAAGTTTTCTATCTTCCTCTTGCATCTGATGATCCTAATCGGAAATATATCCTTTTCTCCTATGAAATGAATCCAAAAGCTGATATCGATAAGCTTGCGGACATTTCTTCAGAGACGGCCACGAACGTTCTAAAGACATGTTTGAAGCTTCGTGAGACAGTTGATTTCCGAGAGTCAATGCAGTCGGTCATAAAAGATATCAGAAGACAATGCGGCTCGGAAAGATGCAGTATCCTTCTTACTGATTATGAGAATAGGGAATATTCGCTTCTTTGTGAAGACTATAATCCTGACGATCCAAACCAGAGGCCTATGGATTCTTTCCTCACGGAGGAATTCTATGCTGTTATCGAGACATGGCCGAGACTCATCAACAAGAGCAACTGCTTCACAATCATAAATTCGAAGGATATGGAAGAAGCACATAAGATCGCACCTGAATGGATCGATTCGTTGAGGTCTGCAGGCGTGGAAACTCTTGTTATCTATCCCTTGAGATCAGATAACAAGACTATCGGCTATATCTGGGCAGGTAATTTCCCTGTAGAGAAAACTCTCATGATCAAGGAAACACTGGGACTTACATCTTTCATTCTTTCGGCTGAGATCGCTAACGAACAGAATGTCCGTAAGATGAAGATAATGAGTTCCACTGACCTTCTTACCGGTGTATATAACCGTAATGCGATGAACAACAGGATCAGTGAAGATGTCAACGGCACCAGGCTTATCAAGAAGCCGTTCGGTGTGTTCTTCATCGATGTAAACGGCCTTAAGACCATCAACGATACACAGGGTCACCTTGCAGGTGATAATCTCCTTAAGGATGTAGCTTTAACGCTCAAGGAACTTGAGGGTGACAACATCGAGATCTACCGTGTAGGCGGCGATGAATTCCTTATCATCACTCCGCTAACATCACCTGCGAAATTCCTCAAGCTTGAAGAAGAACTTAAGTCAAAGTGTGAACTTCCCAACAGAGCTCATTTCGCTGTCGGTTCATGCCACAGCGACGAGAATGATGATGTCCGCAAGGCGATGCAGAAGGCTGATGCCAGGATGTATGAAGTAAAGGAAGAATACTACTCCAGACATCCCGAATACGAGTGGCACAGTAAGCCTGTATAACTTATCAGAATTCAGTCAGATCCCATTTCATGGGCAGATACTTTCCTTCTCCGTCAACATGGGGGAAGGAATTTGTTTTTGAATTCCATGTCATAAATGTTCTCTCGGTCTGCGAGCCATACCATGAATCGACTGCGAGAACGTTGCCTGCACAAAGATAGATGTAGTATCCGCTGCCTCCGCCGAGTAATTTATATGCACCGAAATCAGAATGCCATACGAGTACGTCTGTGAATTTGGTAGCCGTAGAACCATCGTTGAATCCGATGAGGAGTTCATCAACTCCGTCTTCATCAAGATCTACGAGAAGATAACCGATCTTTTTGTTGGGATCGTTTCCCTTAAGGTCATCAGATATGTTTAAGCCCTCATATTCTTCCTCATTTGCCCAATTGGTCTTCAGGCCTTCACGGTAAACATCCAGGGACACATTGTACCAGTCCTTGAGTCTGCTTTTGCGGCTGCAGCCTGTCATTCCGGGAAGCGATGCGACTAACATTGTCACTACCAGAATAGTAACTAAGATCTTTTTCATATTAAATTACCCCTTATTCATAAATGTAAGTAATATTTTACATTATTTTCTGTATTTTTCCATCTTTACTGTATAATCTTACGCGGATTACACGGATCTTATAATTAAGGTTAGGTTAAGGTTCGCGTGATTATAGGTTAAGGTTGCTTTTGTAAGATAAACCTGCAAAAACGAAAAGGGGAGTAGGAGTATGAAAAAAGTTGCAGTGATAACCGTCACGGCTGCTATGCTGGCGGGTATCGTAACAGGTTGTACACCGGCGGAGATAGAACCGTCGGAGTCAGAGACTTCTGTAGTTGAGTTAGGACCTGCAAGAGCTCAGGATGATTACTACAGATTCGTAAACCAGGACCGATTTGATACGGCTGAATTCGAGTATGGTTCCCAGTCTGTTGAAATGGCATTCGACATGGACCTCATTGAAGACGAACTCAACGGAATCATTGAGGACGTAATCGCCGGAGACGGCTATGCAAAGGGCAGTGAGGAAGACCTCATCAAGTATGCCTATGATTCATTCCTCGCATATGATTTTGAGAACGAGCCGATCCCGGCAGATCTCGCAGCAGTTCTTGATGAGATCGACAACTGCTCAAGCGTTGATGAACTTGTTGAGATCGATGCAAAGCTTGTAAGAGATTATGGTTTATCCGGCATTTTCGGAGTATCTCCTGATGTCGATCCGTTCAATCCTCAGAGACGCGTCATGACATTTACACCTGCATCAGGCATGCTCAATACTACATTTGAAGAGATCCGTGACAATGCGTATGCAGTAGATTACGTAATGGATGATGCGAAGGTTATTCTATCAACACGCGGCTATGATAAAGATACAGCCGAGCAGTACGGCAGAGAACTTGCTTATATCACGATCGATATTTATACAGCTACGGATATGGAAATCGCTGATTCGATTTTCCCTTATGAATACATGAAGATCGTTCCTGCCGCTGAAGTTAAGGAAATGCTCAGCAACGTTGACTTCGACGGATATCTCACGATCATCGGTTTTGACGCATCCAAGATCAACGATTACTGCCTTTGTGATGAAGGCCAGCTCAGAGCGATCAATGCAATGCTCGTAGATAAAAACCTTAATGCTCTTAAGGCTAAGGAAATAGGTGATGTATACGGACAGTACACAAGATATATCTCACCTCACTATCCCCAGCTCGCAGGAAGAGTCGGAAGAAGTTACGATTCAATCCACGATCAGGCTATCGATGAAGTAAGAGGCACAATGGGTAATGAGACAGATCCTCTCTATGTTGAGCGTTATTACACACCTGAGATGGATAAGGCATTAAGAGATATGTGTGATGACATCAGAGCAGGATACAGAGAACTCATTTCCGGTGCTGAATGGCTCAGTGAACCTACAAGAGCAGAGCTTTTAAGAAAGCTCGAAAACATTGTCTATGTAACAGGCACCAACCTTGAAAGACACGATAATTCAAAGTATGCAGACATTTACGGAAACAACTACTATGAATTCCGTATCAATTACATGAGACTCGGCAGAAAGGAACTGATCGACAGTCTTAATGAATCTGTTTCAAGAACAGATACCCAGATGCCGATGCAGATGTTTAACGCATGCTACGATCCTTCAATGAATAACATCACGATCACTGTAGCAATTACAAACAAGCCTTTCTTCGATGTAAATGCAGATTACTACACGAACCTAGGCGGTCTCGGCATGGTAATCGCACACGAGATGGGTCACGCATTTGACAGCACATGCATCGTGTTTAATGCAGATGCAGAATACGATCCTTCATGGATCCCGGATGCAGACATGCAGATCCTTCTTGAGCGTAACGAGAAGGCTATCAGATACTTCGAAGACAACTTCACTGTTTTCGGTATCTATCATGTAGACGGTGAGCAGACTCTCGGAGAGAACTATGCAGATCTCGGCGGAGTCGAGTGCATCACTTCACTTTGCAAGACAAATGATGACAGGATCAAACTTTTCGAGAGCTACGCAACGATCTGGTGCGAGATGTGCACTGACGATTGCATCATCGACACTATCGCATACGACTCTCACAGCCCTGCATACATCAGAGTAAATGCAGTTCTCGGAACTGTTGATGCATTCTATGAGACATACGCTGTCAAGGAAGGAGACGGTATGTATATCGCTCCCGAAGACAGGATCTCTCGCTGGTATTAATTGGGGTGATGGAAGATGAATATTGTACTTAAAAACTCATTAAAAAATATATTTTGCAAGCCGTTCCGCACGCTGCTCGTTCTGTTTGCAATCTTTATGTGCTCACTGTGCGCATTGCTCTGCTTTGACCTGGGTTCTGCCATTGAAAGAGTCATCATGGACATGTTCGCAAGCGTATCAAGAGCAGACATCATGGTCGTATCAGGCGGAAGCGATCTGACAAATCTTCCTGACGGTTTCCCTGAAGCTGACTACATGAGGATGACAGCAAATAACGAGATGCTCTACAAGGCGATCGACGGTGAATACTGCTATGTAACAACTGACGGATTAAGCATCTATGGTGTTGATATCGATGAAGCGGTAGACATGAATTTCCTTACACAACAGATGGAGATCGGCTACGGTGAGATGATCGTTACAAAAACTTTCGCCGATGAATTCGGTTATGAAGCAGGTGATAAGATCACCGTTCATGACAGAGCCGGTGAAGAAGTTGAACTCACGATCGGCGGCTTTATCCCTGAAGATAACCAGAACCCTCTCATCGCAGGCAACACAGGTATCGTAAATCTTGAGACCAGCGATATCCTTACATGCGGATACAGGGAAGCTAATGTCATCATGGTCGATCTTAAGGATAACAGCCAGATCGAAGATGCAAAGAAAATGCTTACTGATGCTTATCCGGACGTATCGATCAACGACATGTTCCTTACTGATTCCGACATGGCTCTCGTAAACGAGATCAAGATCGTTTTCTATCTCATGTTCGCGATAACATTCCTTCTTGTTATCTTCGTAACAGCTTCGATCTGCAACAGAATCGTAAGTGAGAGAATGTCCTTTATCGGAACACTCAGAAGCCTTGGTATGAGCACTGCGCGTACAGCAAGAATTCTTCTTCTCGAGAATGTTCTCTATGCTCTTTTGGGATGCATTCCGGCAACCGTGTTATATCTGCTTGTAAGAAATCCTCTTATGAACGTGATGTTCTATATGGATGACGGCACAGGCAACTCAATGTTCCAGGTTCCCAAGATGTCGATCGCACTGGTAATCGGTGTAATCGTCGGTGCAGTTGTTATCGAGTGCCTCATTCCTCTCAAGGCGATCTTAAAGGCTCTTAAGACATCCATAAGAGACATCATTTTCGATAACAGAGATACTGAATACAAGTACAGCATGTCCACATTTATCATCGGCCTTGTCTGCCTTGTAATCGCTGTAGTTACATTCTTCTTAAGAGAAAACATCCTGGCAGCTCTCGTTTGCCTGATTGCAACAGTATTTGCGCTTTCATTCCTTTTCCCGAGACTTCTTAAGGTCATCACGATCGGAATCGAAAAGCTTGCAGATAAGGTTAACGCACCTTCCTGGTCACTTGCAGCAGCTGAAGCAAGAACACGCAAGAGCACAGTCGGAAGCGGTGTCTTAAGTTCAACTGCCGCAGCAATGTGCATCGTCGTATATGCAGTCGCTATGGGTATGGCAGGTTCTTTGAGTGCAATGCCTTACGATTGCAATGTCGTAATGTCAGCTTCAAAGCAGAGCAAATACTATACTTACGTTGACCATCTTGAAGGTGTTACAGGAAGTGAAATCATTTATAGCACCATGTATGATTTTAAGCTGAATGATGAAGACAAGATTAATGCTTCTTATTTCTACGGACTTCCTGAAGGCGGTTACAAGTACTTTAACGGATTTGAGAACCTTCCTGAGAAACTCGAAGACGGTAAGTGCATAATCGATAAGAAGATCGCAAACCGTAAGGGTATATCAGTAGGCGATACGATCAAGTTAACGATCAATCCCGAAGGTGTATTCCCGGTAGTAAGAGAATATGAAGTACAGGATATTGTAGAACCCAATGCATACGATGACGGAATGGAAGCGATCATCATCAGCGAGATCGAATTCAAAGTCCTGTTCTACGATTATCCGAGTGCGATCCTCATCAGATGCGATGATCCTGAAGCAATCAGAGATTCAATCGAGACATACGGTAAGGGTACATACGGTTATGTAAAGACACTTGATGAGCTCATTGAGCAGAATGAGAAAGACAATTCAAAGACTCTTGCAGTTGTTATTGCAATCATCGCCGTTGCTATCGGCATGACAGCGATCGGTATGATCTCCAACCAGCTCATCGGTTTTGAAGGCAGAAAGAAGGAGTGCGCAGTATTGCTTTCCACAGCAATGAATAAAGCTAAGCTTTCGGGCATTCTGTTAAAGGAGGTACTTATCACTTCAATATCTGCTTCTTTAGTCGGAACATTGCTCGGTACGGTGCTTACATATGTAATCCAGGCTGCAATCGACAATGCTGAGTCAATATATCTCGATCTCAAAATTGATCCGTTAAGAACAATAACGTTCTTCGTAATGTTGACAGTAGTATTCACGTTAACAGTTCTCTTCCCGATCAGAAATTTGAGGAAGATGAAGATATCAGAACAGATCAAGTATGAGTAATAAATGGAGGATAATAAAATGACTAAGATAATTGAAGTAAATAATGTAAGCAAGTCTTTCGGTAAGAACGAGAACATCAACCACGTTTTAAACGGCGCTTCAATGAGCGTTGACCAGGGAGAATTTGTATCTCTGATGGGTGCTTCCGGTTCAGGCAAGTCCACACTCCTGTATCTGATCGGAGGACTCGACAGAGATTTCCAGGGAAACATCTCAGTATGCGGAAGCGACATCGGTTCATTGAAGGACAAGGCACTCTCTGATCTGAGACTTAAGAATATGGGATTCGTATTCCAGTTCTATAACCTCGTCATGAACCTCAACGTAGCAGACAACATTCTTCTCCCGCAGACAATCAACGGAAAGAAGAAGTCTGATCTTAAGAAAGACCTTGATGAGATTTTAGAGATCACCGGACTTACCGAAAAGAGAAAGGCTATGCCTAACACACTTTCAGGCGGTCAGCAGCAGAGAGTTGCAATCGCAAGAGCAGTACTCGGCAATCCTTCCATCATTCTCGCAGACGAGCCTACAGGTAACCTCGATGCAGCTTCTACAAAAGAGATCATGGAGCTCTTCCAGAGACTTAATAGAGAAAAGGGAATGACCATTCTTCAGGTAACACATTCTGAGCAGTGTGCAGAATACGGTACAAGGATCGTAAAGATAGAAGACGGTAAGACTATCGGATAAGCTACCCTCCAACCACCCCAAGATATAGATGCGAAAAGCAGCTTGCGTGAATAACGCGGCTGCTTTTTGTTTGTCTGTTTGAAAAACTTGACAATGTAAAGATACGCTTTTATAATCAATGTTGACAATGTAAAGATTGAGGAGAGCAAATGAGAAAGAAGCTTATGACAATATTGATATGTATACTTGCAGTGCCTGTTTTGCTGATTGTTGTGTGGTGGATAATGAGCCCGGGGAAGATCAGGACTTACACAGAACCAAACAGTCTGTCCGAGAAGTTCGTAATGGATATCAACGGGGCACCGAATGGATTCTTCATCAACAGTAAAGATATAAACAATCCTGTTCTTTTGTTTGTATCAAGCGGCCCCGGCACTGACGATTATGTCTTTACAGATAAGTATAAAGATATGCATATTGAAGATGAGTTCACTGTCGTATACTGGGATTATAGATATATGGGAATCGCATATGATAAAGATATCGATATTGACAGTATAAACATAGATAATCTTCTTAATGATACATATGCTGTTACTGAATATCTTAAAGAAAGATTCAATAAAGATAAGATCTTCATCATGGGCTTTTCTGGCGGCACCAAAATCGCGCTTATGGAAGTCCAAAAGCATCCCGAAAATTATTATGCATATATCGCTATGGCGCAGTGTGTGACTGATTCTGAAGAAAACGATACGCTGATGTATTCATACATGAAAGATGTTTTTGAGAAGAGGGGAGATACAAATAATCTTATGAAACTTGAAGATGCCGTCGTTCATCTTGACGGTGGTAACATTAAGTGTAAAGATTGGTATGTATATGTAAATCTTCTTCATGAAGCAGGCGGCGGAACCATATATAACAAAACCGAATTTGAAGGAATCGTCTGGCCGATAATAACATGCGGATGTTATACGCTTAAGGAGAAGATCAATTATATAACGGCAATGAAGACTTACCGTAAGACTCCTCTTTATGAGCAGCTCGATGATTTCGATTACAGAAAGAGTATTGCTCATATTGAGATACCGGTCTTCTTTATCAGCGGAGAATACGATTACAATTGTCCATGGAAATTGGTCGAAGATTATTGTAATGTGATCGACGCTCCGCGAAAAGGATTCTATAAGATCAGCGGAGCTGCACACAGTCCTTTGTGGGAGAATCCTGAAGAGACAGATAAAGCATTAATTGAGATTAAGGAGATGACTTTAAATGGCTGACAGTTACCATCACGGAAACTTGAGACAGGCATTGATCGATGCGGGGATCAAGATAATAAATGAAAGTGGTGAAGAGAGTCTTTCTCTTCGTAAAGTTGCAGCAGAATGCAATGTATCTCATGCGGCGCCCTACGCCCATTTTAACAGCAAGGAAGAATTGATCGAAGCGATAAAGAGCAGCGTTACCGATCAGTTTATGGAAGAGCTCGAAGCAGGAGTTGCAGAGTGCGCAACTGCTGAAGAAGCGATCCTTGCTATGGGCAGAACTTATCTTACGTTCTTCAGCCGCAATCCTGATTATTTTGTATTCCTTTTCGGTAAGCAGAATATCAATGCACATCTTCAGATGAATAAAGATTATAAAAACGATTATCCTCCGTTTGCTTTGCTTAAGCGGATGTACAGACTCTATCTGGAAGAGAAGGGTATTGAGAAGTCTTTTGAAGAACAGGAGATCGATCTCATTAAGATCTGGGCAATGGTTCACGGCATGGCTTCTATCGCATGCATGAAGGGCGTTAAGACTTCATTTAAATGGAACGACCCTGACGAGAGGTTATTGGTATAAACAGGAGGAAACTGTTATGGGTCTTTTCGGATCGAAGAAAGGTAATGCCGGACATTTAAGTTCTTTCAGATACAGTCCCGGGTATTCCGACATGAGCGGCGGATGCCACAACAGTGAACTTAAAAAGAATGAAGACGGGAACTTTGTATTCGTTACCCGTGACCGCGAATGGCATAACGAACCGCTTACTGTTAAGACTTATTCAGTATCATCTGAAAGCGCTGTTGAATTCGAAGAGTATATTAAGAAGGTTAATTTCATCTCGCTGTCGAAAAGACTTAAGAGCAATGATTTCGTCACTGATTACAGTCCCTGGAATTACTGCGTGGTTTTTGACTGCTCTTCGATCGGCGGAGACAGCTACGACGATTACAGCATTTCACAGTTCAGGATCTATACGCCTGCAGATCAGAAACTGATAAAAGAAGTCAATGAAAGATTCTTTGCGCTTAAAGGTGATCTGATCTCTGAGACAACGGAAGAATATTAATTCGAATTCTCTGCTTTTCGTGTTGCTTAATCAACACTTGGTCTCCATATTGTTTATTGGATTGTCAGTATATACCTGTAATAATACTTTTAAAAAATTTGAAGAGAAAGAAGGGTATAGACATGAAAGATATATTTGGAAAAATGACGGCGATCGGACTTGCCGGTGCAATAGCGGTAGTGTGTTTTACTGCCTGCGGAAAGACAAACGAAACAACTCAGACAACTGAGAATACAACTGTTGAAGAAACAGCTGCACACAAAGTCGGCGGCTGGACTATTCCTGCGGATACAAAGATCACAGATGAAGAGTTCGCGATCTTTAACAAGGGTATAGAAGGCCTTGTCGGTGTTGAATATGAGCCGGTGGCATATCTCGGATCACAGCTTGTTGCAGGAACCAACCATTGTTTCTTTTGCAAGGCGACTGTCGTTTATCCCGGTACAACTCCACAGTATAAACTTGTATACATTTACGAGAAACTTGACGGAACCGAAGAGATACTCAACATCGCCGACATAGAGCTTCCTGGAGCCGGAGATGCAGACAGCAATCCGATACCCGGCGGCTGGTCTTATGCAGATGATCCTTCAGTCGACGAAAAGACAGCATCTGTAGTTGATAAAGCAACTGAGAAGCTCTTAGGTGCTGAATATGAGCCTGTCGCTTATATTGGCAGCCAAGTCGTTGCAGGAATGAATCATGCGGTCTTATGCAGGATAACCGCAATCTCTCCAGATGCAGAGGACGGATACGCACTCTTGTACATCTACGAGGATCTGAATGGCGGATTTGAGATACTGGAGATTAACGAGATTACACTCTCTATAGACGCTTAATAAAATATATAAGTATCTAACATATTCCCTCTGTTTGTGGTAAAATTTCTTTAACATTTGGAAAGCCTTTTGCTTTTCATGTTAGAGAGATCGGGTAATCACAACAGGGGGAATCATTATGAAGAGATTATTGGCACTGGTACTTGTAGGCGCAATGTCACTGGCATTGTTCGGATGCGGCAAGAAAGATTCCGGAAGCGGTAAAAACCGTGATGAAGATGATAAGCCTAAGGCTACGACTGAAGAGGTAGAAGACGACGAATACGGAGATGATTCCGGAATCGGTTTCTCACAGAAAGGCGAGAAAACCGCATTTTCAGTAAGTGCTGATATCGAGCTGACACAGGGTGCTTGGATGGGCTTTATTCCCGGTACAAAGGGATACAAGGATGAAGAGGAAGCAGATGAATACGATGTCCTCTATACATATATCGAAAACCCTGAGAAGAAGGATTCTGAAGACTATATCTTCCAGTTTGATAATGATTCCATTGGTGCACTGGATGACGGAGATTACATAATTGTACTTTGTGATGACGATGACAACGGAAAGGTCATGCTTTATTTTCCCGCAGTTATCAAGGGTTCAAAGGTAACCTGCGATTTCGATAAGATCGTTATCAACTGATAAGGCACGAATCTTATGACTGTTCTCAAAGCTGAACAAAAAGATCTTCAGGAGATCCTGGAGCTTCAATACCTCGCTTACCAAAGCGAGGCAGCTTTGTTTGGCAGTAAAGACATTCCTCCTTTGAAGGAAACCATTGAAGAACTTAATGAAGAATTCAATAAGGGTGTGGTATTAAAGCTCGTCGAGGACGATAAGATCATCGGTTCCGTAAGAGCATATGAGAAAAACCGCTCTGCATATATCGGCAAGCTGATGGCCCATCCCGACCACAGATGTAAGGGTTACGGTACCATACTCTTAAATGAGATCGAGAAATGTTTCCCTGACTGCAGATATGAGCTCTTTACGAGTACGAGAAGTGAAGACAATATCCGTCTTTATCAGAAACTCGGATACATGATCTTCGATACCAAAAAGATAACCGACGAACTGGTTTTCGTTTATCTGGAAAAACAATAATATCAGTCAACTCTTTTATAGATAGTTCCGTCGTAGGCGAATAAGACATATATGTATTCGTCTGTACCTTTGACGTCCCATACGAACTTGGGATCTTTTTGCTGGTCATTCTTTATATATACGACTGAACCGAGATAATGTCCTTTGTCGGAGGCGGAGTAGTCATTATCATAGTTTTCTGCATATGTGACACCGTCAATGACTATTTCATCAGATTCATGTCCGTTGTATGTGCCGATGACATGGTTGATGTCATAACAGAATTTGATGACGGCTCCAATGATTATGCATGCGATAGAGACGGCAACGTAGATGGCTGCCTGTCTTCTTTTGCCGCCTGCCTTTATGCCTTTGACGAAAAAGATAATTGCAGGGACGATTATTCCTGCGGCAAGGTACATTAAAAATATGATCGTGAAGCCGAACATGTGAATTCCTTTCATATCTTCTCGAAGATCTTATTCTCGTCCTTTAAGGACTCATTAACATCTTCGATCATACGGAGATATTTTTCTTTCTTTTTACGTGCGACAAATATGCCGATGATAAGATCGAGAGCTGTTATGACCAGGGGAGACCTGCGGAAACAGTCGATCCAAAAGTTGGCCGATGTAACATCCATTTCTCCTCTGGCAACAAGCATGTAAAAATACATATTGGCCCATACATATACGATGCACAACAATACAAACAGGATAGGAGCAGCAATAACAAACGGCCTATAAAATCTGTAAAATGAAACTTTAGATTGTTTGTTCATTGTTTTCTGCCTCCTTTTGTATTTGTTCGGTTTAGATGTCTTCGAAAAGAATATAGCCGCCGTTTCCGTCTTCTCTGATCTCAAGGTCGGAAAGTGATGCGCCGAGCATCATTTCACGTGTGTATTCGCCATTGATCTCGTGAACTTTGCCGTCGATGTCAATGACGCTGAAGGTGAGTGTAAGTTCGAATGTTTCTCCTGTTGCGACCTGATTGCCGATCATCTGTTCAGTGAATTCAAAATAAAGCAGCTCGCCCTTTTTGAATGCTGATTTATCTGCATTTTCCACACCGCCGGTTCTTGCGAATTCTCCGTTGATCTTAAGATCGTAGCAAATGCTCATAACGTTCTCAGCGTTACAGACAACATCTATGTTTACTGCGGACATATCGTAATGGATTCCCGAACTGCTCCATGTCTCAAAGCTGCCGGACTTGATATATGAAGGGGTGTAGATATCCATGTTTTTGGTATCGGTTGCCCTAAGAAATTCCGGCTGGTCCATTATGCCGCCTACATGCTTGATCATGAGGTAGTTATCGAGAGGATCTTCATTAAGTGAATAGATGCGTGTGTTCTTGTCGTCGTCCATGTAGCCGACACATTCTCTGATGGAGTCATCAGACATCTTATCGTTAAGCCTTCCGAAATAAGAATATGTTCTTCCTTCATAAGTGAAAAGTGTTTCGCCCTGATCTCTGTCATAGGAACTCTCGATCGATGTCGCATTTGGAGGGAGCTCCAGGCTGCCGTTATCCCTGTTAAACATTGAACAGCCTGAAAGCAGTACCGCTCCGCACAAACTCACTATCAAAACCTTATTCCTTTTCATCTTTCCATTCCTGTTTTCCATATTAAGCATCTTTTACCATTACCCTTATTTCATGTTCCGTTCTCTCAGGTGCGTTATCATTGCATGCATATACATATACTGTTGCAAATCCGTCTGCTTTGGTGATGGTCACACTGGAACCGTCTTCTGATATCTGTCCTTCACCGTTAGCTATCCCTGTTATCATACGTTCATCGTAATTGGAGAAGTATGCAAGATCGTCGATGCTAAGTGTGTCACCAATCTCACAAACGATACCCGTCTTATCTGCTATGTGAGCGCATTTTCTGGAGTAATCGAACATTCCGAAAGTCAGAAAGAAGATCAATCCGGCAGACAACGTCAGTACTGCGCAGGTAGTGATCAATGCAACTAAGATCTTTCTGTTCATTTCTTATTGCCTCCAAACTTGTTGCTGAGGTAATGATACATCAGCGAAATCTGTTTTGCAACAATTTTTTATCGAATTTCAATAAATTATTATTGTTTGGCTTGTGAGCGATGGTTTCGTGTTTTCGAAAAGTAAGGTTTAATTTATACACGCGCGGAAACAAAAAAGACTTAATTTTCACAAGGCTTATACATATGTTAAGTTTATAATCTTGGTATAAGGAGGCTGTATTAATGCAACAGCGAAAAGGTATCTCCATTTTAGGTTACGGATGCATGAGGTTTACAAAGAGCGGCGCTAGCATCGACTTTGATAAAGCCGAGAAGGAATTCATGCGTGCGTTCGAACTCGGAGTAAATTATTACGACACAGCATATATCTATCCGGGAAGTGAAGAACTCGTCGGCCGCATAATCGAGAAGAACGGCATCCGCGACAAGATCAATCTTGCTACCAAGCTCCCGCAGTATCTCATCAACAACCGCTCAGGTCTGGACAAATATTTCAATGAGGAATTAAAGCGACTCAGGACTGATTATGTCGATTACTATCTTATGCACCACATGACAGATTTCCAGCAGTGGGAGAAGCTTCAGGCACTGGGTATCGAAGAGTGGATCGCAGAGAAAAAGAAGAACGGCCAGATCAGAAATGTCGGCTTCTCTTTTCACGGTGACACAGCAACGTTCAAGAAGATTCTGAACGCATACGATTGGGACAGCTGTCTTGTCCAGTATAACTATTTCGACGAACATACACAGGCAGGTAGAGCAGGCATTCAGGCTGCTGCCGAGAAGGGCGTCAAGGTGTTCATCATGGAGCCCTTGCGCGGAGGTAAACTTGTTGACCTTCTTCCCGAGAAAGCCAAGAAAGAAATTGCCAACGAGCCTCACGGAAGGACACCTGCCGAGTGGGCATTCAGATGGCTCTGGGACCAGCCTGAGATCACATGTGTTTTGTCCGGCATGAACTCCATTGCGATGGTCGAAGAGAACTGCCGCATCGCATCTGAAGCCAAAGCAGGAGACTACGGTCCTGAAGAGAAAGAATTCATCGAGAAGATCAAGTCTTACATCATCGAGAGTACGAAGGTAAACTGCACAGGCTGCAGATACTGCATGCCCTGTCCCAAGGGTGTCGATATCCCTACGATCTTTTCGTGCTATAACCACATGTATTCTGAGAATAAGAGCTCCGGCCGTCTCGAGTATTTCCAGACGATCGGCCTTCGAATGACACCTGCCGATGCCTCGCTCTGCGTTAAGTGCGGCAAGTGTGAGCAGCACTGTCCCCAGAGTATCCCGATCAGAGAGAAGCTTAAAGAAGCGGATAAGCATCTCAGGCCCTGGTGGCAGAAGATCTACCTCAAGGCTGCGCGCCGCGTCATGGTCGGAAAGAAAAAGAAAGCCGTCTGATTCGTAATTGGTTATGTATTTCTTTGAAACAGATGATCAAAAAGTTGATTTCAGCATATAAATCAACTTTTGGGTTATGTTTTCGAGCTGTTTCAGATAACCAAAAACGCACCGTCATATACAGGAATCGAAAAGAATTGTTATGAAAAGTGACTTCTTTTTGAACAGTCGCTTTCCCTGATTGCTTTTGTGTCTGCAAGGTGTTACTTTATGCTCAATAGTTCTGAATGCGGAAGGTATTTCCTGACGCGGAAGGCTTTAAGTAAATTTTCATACTTAATTGCTTCAGAACCTTGTTTGCGTTAGAGGCGCAAAAGGAGGTCAAATGGAGACGAGAGTTGCAATTATCGGCATCATTGTCGAGAATCCCGATTCAGTGTCACAGATCAATGACATCCTCCACGAAGTGAGGGATTATGTCGTCGGCAGAATGGGTATTCCTTATCGTGAAAGGAATATCTCCATTATCAGCGTCGTCGTCGATGCGCCGGAGAGCCTGATAAGTTCAGTGTCAGGCAAGATCGGCATGCTCGAAGGCGTCTCGGCCAAGATCACTTATTCGAGATTGACCAATGGCATCTGATGTTCAGAGCGTATTAGAAAAGCTCGTTTCAGGCGGAGATATATCACGCGAAGAGATCATCTTACTTCTCGAAAACCGTAACGGAGAAATACAGTCTTATCTGGCTCAAAAAGCTTCCGCGGTTGCAAGAGAAAACTATGGCAACAAGGTCTTTGTAAGAGGTCTTATCGAGTTCACCAATTACTGCAAAAACGACTGTTATTACTGCGGCATAAGATGCAGCAATAAGAATGCATCCAGATACAGACTTACCCGTGAAGAGATACTTGAATGTGCTTCCCACGGATACGATCTGGGTTTCAGGACGATAGTCATGCAGGGCGGTGAAGATCAGTTTTACAAAGACGATCTCATAGCGGATATCGTAAAGTCCATTAAGAGTGAACATCCTGACTGTGCAGTCACATTGTCTATCGGCGAGAAGAGTTTTGAATCCTACAAAAAGTTTTTCGATGCCGGCGCGGACAGATACCTGTTAAGACATGAGACAGCAGATGCTGAACACTATGCCAAACTTCATCCGTCAAACCTTTCTTCTGAGAACAGAAAGCAGTGCCTTTTTAACCTCAAGAAGATCGGATTCCAGACAGGTGCGGGATTCATGGTCGGATCACCTTATCAGACAAATGAGAACATCGCTGACGATCTTTTATTCCTGAAAAAACTCGATCCCGAGATGATCGGTATCGGCCCGTTCATTCCACATAAGGAGACGCCTTTTGCGGACATGACGGCAGGCACGCTCGAACTCACGCTTTATCTGCTGAGCATTATCAGACTGATGCTTCCGACAGTTCTTCTGCCGGCAACAACTGCGCTCGGCACGATCGATCCCAGAGGCAGAGAACTTGGAATACTTGCAGGAGCAAACGTAGTAATGCCGAATCTGTCGCCTGTAAGCGTTAGGAAGAAATACGATCTCTACGACAACAAAATATGCACAGGTGAAGAAGCTGCCGAATGCATGAATTGTCTTAAGAGAAGAATAAAAAGTATCGGCTACGAGATCGTCACCGACAGAGGCGACAACGTCAGATACGTTAAAGAACATTAAGCTTCAACATCACATCGATTTATTTAAGAAAGAGGTATGGAATATGTACGATCCTAAATCATTAAAAGCAGAAGAATTCATCGACAACGAAGAGATACTGGAATCTCTTAAGTATGCAGACGAGAATAAGAGCAACGTCGAAGTCATCGACGCCATCCTCGAGAAGGCCAAAGAGCGCAAGGGCTTATCTCACCGTGATGCATCCGTTTTGCTCGCATGCGACATCCCTGAAAAGAACGAGGAGATCTATGCACTTGCAGAGCAGATCAAGAAGGATTTCTACGGCAACAGAATCGTTCTTTTCGCGCCCTTGTATCTTTCCAACTACTGCATCAACGGATGCACATACTGCCCTTATCACGGCAAGAACAAGACCATTCCGAGAGTTAAGCTCACACAGGAGCAGATCAAGGCAGAGGTTATCGCATTGCAGGACATGGGCCACAAGAGACTTGCAATCGAAGCAGGTGAGGACCCGGTAAACAATCCTATCGAATACATCCTCGAGAGCATCAAGACGATCTACTCGATCAAGCATAAGAACGGCGCCATCAGACGAGTAAACGTTAACATTGCCGCTACTACAGTAGAGAACTACAGAAAGCTTCACGAAGCAGGAATCGGAACATACATCCTCTTCCAGGAAACATATCACAAAGAGTCTTATGAGATCCTTCATCCGACAGGACCCAAGCACGATTACTGCTATCACACTGAGGCTATGGACAGAGCCATGGAAGGCGGCATTGATGACGTCGGCCTCGGCGTTCTCTTCGGACTCGATAAGTACCGTTATGAATTCGCCGGACTTCTCATGCATGCAGAGCACCTTGAGGCAGTTCACGGCGTAGGTCCCCACACGATCTCAGTTCCCCGTCTTTGCCCCGCTGATGACATCGACGTAAATGATTTTTCAAATGCGATAGACGATGATATTTTCGCTAAGATCGTAGCATGCATAAGGATCGCAGTTCCTTACACCGGCATGATCGTTTCCACACGTGAATCCCAGAAGTCCAGAGAGCGCGTTCTCCACCTCGGTATCTCACAGATCTCCGGCGGTTCCAGAACATCCGTCGGCGGATACACACACGAGGAAAGAGTCGACGAGACAGCACAGTTCGACGTATCCGACACGCGAACTCTTGATCAGGTAATGAAGTGGCTCATCGACATGGATTACGTTCCTTCATTCTGCACCGCTTGCTACCGCGAAGGCAGGACCGGCGACAGATTCATGGCCCTCTGCAAAGCAAAGCAGATCCAGAACTGCTGTCTGCCTAACGCCCTCATGACACTCAAGGAATACCTCGTTGACTACGCATCTCCCGAGACACGTGAAGTCGGCGAAAAGCTCATCGAGAAGAATATTCCTGACGTTACAAATGAGAAGGCACGTGCCGTTCTCAGAGACCGCCTCGTTGCGATCGAGAATGGTGAGCGCGACTTCAGATTCTGATCTTTCGAAAGAACGGGCGCACTATTGCGACATGAGGGCGGAAAAGTTCAGTCTTTTGTTCCGTCTATAGACTGAACTTTAGACTGAAAAATCGCGTTAAACACAAAAAGTTCAGTCTTTTGTTCCGTCTATAGACTGAACTTTTGACTGAACAATGGAGTCCGACAACCCTGATTTTTCGAAGGAACCCTCAGCGGAAATCTGAACTTGTAACAATAAACAGAGGTTAATTATGGAACGCACACACATCGCTTTTTTCGGACGCCGCAATGCAGGCAAATCGAGCCTCGTAAACAGGTTTACTTCACAGGAACTGTCGATCGTATCTGATGTTGCAGGTACGACGACCGACCCTGTCAGAAAGACCATGGAGCTTCTTCCGCTGGGACCTGTCGTAATCATCGACACACCCGGAATCGACGACGAAGGACAGCTCGGTTCACAAAGGATCGAGAGGAGCCTTCGTGTGATCGACGAGACTGACATTGCCATTCTCGTTGTAGATGCAAGCGCGGGGTTGGGCGATGACGAAAAGAGCCTGATCGATGCTTTCACGAAGCGGAAGATCCCTTATCTTGTTGTGTTCAACAAGATCGATCTTGACGTCACCATTCCTGATATTGAAAACTCAATGTCTGTAAGCGCTCTCAAAGGCGAAGGCATTGAGGAATTAAAGGAGAAAGTCGCGGTCATCATCAGGGAACGCAAAACACGTCCTCTTGTATCCGACCTCGTTGAGGAAGGAGACCTTGTCGTGCTAGTCGTTCCCATCGATAAATCAGCACCGAAGGACAGACTTATCCTTCCGCAGCAGATGGTAATAAGAGATCTTTTGGGCAAGGGTGCGATCCCTGTAGTCGTTAAGGATACAGAGCTTGTAATAGCTCTCGAAAAGGTCGGCAAGGTAAGGATGGTCATCACCGACAGCCAGGCTTTCGGCAAGGTGTCGAAAATCGTGCCGCCGGAGATTCCTCTTACATCTTTTTCTATCCTGATGGCAAGATTCAAAGGCATCCTCGACCAGTCAATAGAAGGCGCGAACATGCTCGATAAGCTTGGTGACGGTGCAAAGATCCTCATAAGCGAAGGCTGCACCCATCATCGCCAGTGCGAAGACATCGGAACAGTAAAGCTTCCCGGCTGGATCAGGGAATATACAGGCAAGGATTTTGAGTTCTCATTTACTTCAGGACTCGAGTTCCCCAAAGACCTGTCGTGCTTTGATCTCATAATCCACTGCGGAGCATGCATGCTCGGCGAGACTGAAGTTGCAAACCGCTACAGGAAAGCATCTGAACAAGGCGTGCCCATGACGAATTACGGTATAGCCATAGGTAAGATGAAGGGAATACTTGCACGGGTTATCGATTTCTGAATATGAATTTGCTAAAGGGATGCTATTAACGGCATCCCTTTTTCGAAACCAGATATATTTACTTACTGAAATTCAAAAACCTGATTTCAGTAAGTAATTAACTCATCTCGATAGTTTTATAGCAGCCAAGTGTGCTACTTCATGAACTGTATATTCGATGATAAGTATTGCTGTAATAAGGGCAAGCAGTCCCAAAAGGTAAAACTTTTCGCCGGTAAGGCTAAGTAGCCATTTCAGTGGCGTATCAGACGGTGGGTAAGACAGGAACATGTAGTTCTGGCCTGTCCTGATGTTAAAAAGGTATATCGGAGGAACCGTGATAAGTAGGAAAAGATATGAGTACCAGAAATGTCTGAACGTCACATATATCTTTCCGCGGAAGAGGAAGACTAAGGATATAAAAACGGTCAGTGAATGAGTAAAGAAGCAGAGCAGTGGCAGATAAGACCAGAAAGGTCTGTAGGTCCAGTCCGGGAAAATAAGTGCAGCGACGGATCCGGGCAGGATCAGCACCAGGGATATCTCGGAAAAGAACGACTGGATCTTTCCACGCGATAAAACAGCGATCAGGTTTACGAACAATCCGAGATTGCAAAGGTGAAGCGGCAAGAAGCCAATGATGTCGCCTCCTTCTCTTATGAGCAGGATATCCTGGACCACTTCACCTGCAAGTGCTGCTATGGACAGGAGGATTACTGCGATGGAAACTTTCTGTTTTGACAGATTCCGCATGAGCAGAAGCCCTGCGGTAATAGCAACAGCAATGAAAATGAGCATTCCGATGTGCTCGGGACAGAAATGCCTGAATGAGTCCATCTGTAAAACTCCTTTCAGTATTAATTGTTTTTATTGTATCACTTAGCTTTTGCGTATGAACAAAGGAGACATGAAGAAAGCTGTGCCAATAGCCGATACTACAACATTATTCCCATATGCCTGTCTCTTTTTGGTCAATCGTTTTCTCCTGTTAACACGCTCAAAGTGATATTTTTACATAGGGTTTTTGTGCCCGGGATAATAATATTGAGGTAAAAACAATGAAGAAAGCGATACTTACAAAGGTTGTTTCTTTAGCCCTCTGCTCTTCTATGGCTGTATCATTTGCAGCTTGTGCGACAAGCGGCACTAAAGAAACTGACGAAGAAGAGACAACTCTTATCTCAAAGCCTGAGAATGATGAAACTACTGAAACCTCTGAAGAGACTTCTGAGAGCACGTCAGAGACAATGATCGAAGCGACTACGGAAGCTTCAACCGAGGCTACGACTGAGGCTGAGACAACGGCGACTACGGCTCCGAAGATTAATCCTTATGAGAGATTCATTGAAGATTATGTGAATGCGATCAAAAATCCTTCGGATACATGGTATTACGGACCTGATTACGAGGGTGATACCGTTATACCGCCGGAAGGCACAGTCGGACTTCTTGTCGTACGTGACCGCGAATCTATCAGCTATACGCTCATGGACATCGATAAGGATGGTACGGATGAACTCATTTTCGGCTCTGCATATGAGCGTGAAGGTGAGACCTATGTGAATGTTACCGGTCTTGTCACCATGACCGGTGAAGACGAGTACAAGATTGTTGCGGCCGGCTGGGAAAGAAGCAATCTCACTTATGCCGGTGGGGTTATGTTCGTTAACTCCGGATCAGGCGGAGCAGCCCTTCATATTGACACGATTTATCAATATAACAGTGTTACAAAGCAGATGGATACGGTATGTGAGCTTATTACCGAGTATGAGGGAACCGATGCTGACGGACTTCCGATCCCGAGGTACTCGTTGTTCGAAGGAGATAACTATCACTATACCGGATCGGCTTATGAGAGCGAAGATGCCACATGTCACGACGAGGAAGCTCTGACCAAATATACCCAGATGCTGGATAGCGCCTGCCAGAATATGAAAGACATTCCTGAGATCGAGTGGAACAGAATCCCGCTTAAATAAGGAAATAACAAGAATATTTACGGGCCCTTGGATCGGTTAAGATCCGGGGGCCTATTTTATTGCAGTATTCGCGAAAAGTCCCTCTACAAAGTAAATTTCCATTTTATTCATTAAAACAGATTGAAATGTACTTATATTCATATAATAATTATAAAGAAGATTAAATTACTTTGAGGAACATGATGAAGACCAACAGAAGGACGCTATTTCTCACGCTTGGCGCGACATTTGTCTTGATAGCATTGCTCGTTACTTATACGTCAAGCCTGGTATATTTATCGTCTTATACATATATCAACGAACTTGTAAATGACAAGACTTCCGGTATTGCGTCTGATCTTGAGAATTATCTTGAGAATGCAAGTTCGGTCCTCTGGATTACTGCCGATACGGTAGACCATATGGTTGCCAGCGGGGCCACCAACGAAGAAATCGTCGAATATATTACCCGTGAGTCTGTTAATGCCGCAGAACAGTTTGATGACAGCTATACGGGTGTTTACGGTGTTATCAACGGCGAATATGTAGACGGTGTCGGCTGGGTGCCGCCGGATAATTACGATCCCACAGAAAGAGACTGGTATAAGGATGCTGTTGCCGGAGGAGGTCAGACACTGGTCGTATCTCCTTATGTCGATTCGCAGACGGGAGATGTTATTCTTTCAGTATGCAAAGCGCTTTCAGATAAGAATAATGTTCTGGGCATGGATCTCATGCTTTCAAGTGTTCAGGAAAAAGTTGAAGATATAACGATCAACGGTAACGGGTATGCATTTATCGTTGACTACGACGGAACAGTCATTGCCCACCGCGACAGTAAAGAGAGGGGTAAGAACTACTACGACGATCCTGATAAGGATGAGATCTTCGATCAGATCATGAGTGCCGATAAGGATAATTTCGAAATGGTGATAGACGGCAAACCGTGCACTGTCTTTGTCGACGATATCCTTTCACAGTGGCGCATTGCGATCGTTGTTGAGAACAGCGCACTTTATAAGGATACGAGAAATGTCCTTATCGTAAGTGTGCTCATCGGTGTCGTTGCTTTCTCGTTGATAGCTGTTTTCTATATCATCGGTTACAACTATGAACGCAAGGTCAACAGGCGCATGGAAGAGTTTAATGCACTTGAGCAGAAGAGAGAATATGAGGCGAAGATCCTCATGCTCGAGAAGTCTGCCGCTGACAGTGCGAACAAAGCTAAAAGTGATTTCCTTGCTGATATGTCACACGAGATCAGAACTCCTATCAATGCCGTTCTCGGTATGAATGAAATGATCTTAAGAGAGTCAAAAGACGACCAGATCCTTGAGTATTCATCCAACATCAAGAGCGCAGGCAATACGCTGTTATCGATCATTAATAACATTCTCGATTTCTCTAAGATCGAAGACGGCAAGATGTCTCTGGTTCCCGTTGAATTCGATTTTGCTGAACTCATCAGCAGTCTTGTTAATTCGATCAGTGAGCGTGCGCGTTCCAAGAAGCTCGGTTTCCTTGTTGATATCGATGAATCAGTTCCGTCAAAGCTTTACGGCGACGATGTAAGGATCAGTCAGGTAATAATGAACCTTCTTACAAATGCCGTTAAATATACTGAGACCGGCAGCGTAACGCTTATGGTCCGTAATATTGGAATTACTGATGATAATGTAAAGCTCAGCTTTGATGTAATCGACACAGGTATCGGAATCAAGGAAGAAGATCTCGGCAAGCTTTTTGAGTCTTTTGAGAGAATCGAAGAAAAGCGCAACCGTCATATCGAAGGAACCGGCCTTGGTATTTCGATCGTCACCAAGCTCCTTGCCATGATGGATAGTAAACTTGATGTTGAGAGTAAATACGGTGTCGGTTCGGTATTCGGTTTTGAGCTGACGCTTCGTGTGATTGATGAGACACCCATCGGCAAATACGAGGAGAAGAGAAAGGCCGGTCAGTATAACCGTGATGATTCCGAGCGCCTCTATGCACCTGATGCGAAGGTTTTGGTTACTGACGATAACGCAATGAATCTCAAGGTTGCAGTCAACTTCCTGAAGATCTTCGGCATTGAACCCGTCACAAGTTCTTCCGGTCTGGAAACTATCGAGCTCATGCGGAAGGATAAGTACGACATACTTTTCCTTGACCATATGATGCCGGTCCTCGACGGATTTGAGACACTTAAGGCACTGAAGGATGAAAACCTTCTTATTGATACAAAAGTTATCGCTCTGACTGCGAATGCTGTTGTGGGAGCTGAAGAAATGTACCTTAATGCCGGCTTTGACGGCTATCTGTCAAAACCTGTTACGATCGATAATTTCGAGAAGGCACTTAGGAATTATCTGCCTGCAAATCTTATCTCAGACTCGAAAAGAGTTATTGAAAAGCAAGATGATCCTCACTCTCTGGATAAGATGCGTGCTCTCGGACTTAATGTTGATGCAGCTCTCGGATATGCCGGCGGCGAAGAAGACTTCTATCTGGAACTTCTTACCGACTATGCAAACAGCGCAGATGAGAAGTGCGAATCACTCGATTCTTTCCTTGCAAATAACGACCTTAATAACTATGAGATCCTTATTCATTCTCTTAAGAGT
>X410_Impala__coassemble_44_pt1 | contig 26628 bp, 19 predicted proteins | sample X410_Impala__metabat2_low_PE_001 | metagenome-assembled genome bin X410_Impala | reverse complement strand
CCATCCAAAAGGACATCAGGATACTTTTCTTTAGCGATCTTTACTGCTTCCACTACCTTGTCAACGAAGGGGTGATTTGCTGAACCCTTTGTAGAGTGGCAGAGGAAAGCAACCTTGGCTTTCTTTCCGATGAGTGCTTCAAATGATGCAGCAGATTCAGCACCGATCTCAGCAAGTTCTTCAGGTGTAGGGTCCTGCATGAGTGCGCAGTCAGCACAGAGGATGATTCCGTCCTCACCGATAGACTTGTCGGGAAGTTCGAACATGAAAGCGATGGATGCGATCTTTCTTTCAGGTGCTGTCTTAATGATCTGGAGAGCAGGTCTTAACATGTCCGCAGATGTATGGCATGCACCTGATACGAGGCCGTCAGCATCACCTGACTTGACCATCATGATGCCGAATGTGAGCTTGTCACCTGAGATGAGTTCTTTTGCCTTTTCAAAGGTCATGCCTTTCTTTGCTCTGATCTCTGCAAGAAGAGCTGCATACTTGTCGATCTCTGCTGACTTTGTGTGATCAAGGATCTGTACGCCTGTAAGGTCTGCTCCGAGTCTTGCTGCGGAACCCATGACCTCTTCTTCAGTTCCGATGATTATGGGAGCAGCGGTACCGTCAGCGAGGACTTTTGCTGCTGCAAGTATTGTTCTGTCGTCTTCTGATTCGGGAAGAACGATTGTCTTAATGTCGTTTCTGGCTCTGTTCTGGATTGTCTCGATAAAACTCATATGAATATCTCCTTAAAGAAAATCGAATCCTTCAAATCTCGGTTTGCCCGGATATGTCTTTGCCTGTTCGTCGCCTCTCAAAACTCTTAATGCGGCAGCTCTCATAGCTTCATGTTCAAGCTCACCGGGGTAGGAGGCGATAGGTGCGATCCATCCGCATGCTTCAGTGATGCCGTCAAGCACATCCTGGAAACGCATAAGACCGCCGGTTAAGACAATACCGTCAACTTCGCCGTGAAGAACGCATGCCATGGATCCGATCCACTTTGTGATCTGATAGATCATTGCGTTCCAGATAAGCTTAGCCTTGGGGTCACCTGCTTCAACCATCTCGTGGATAGTATCTGAATTGGAAGTGCCGAACCAGGAGGAGAGACCGCCCGTAGCAAGGCAGAGGCTTCTGATCTCTTCCTTAGGTCTGTCATATAACTTTGTAAGAACGTCTGTAATAGCCATTGTTCCCATTCTTGTAGGAGTCATCGGGCCGTCTCCGCCGCTTCCGTCATTGGCATCGATCATTCTGCCGTGCTTATGCGCAGTGATCGTGATTCCGCCGTCGATGTGGCATACGATGAGATTCATCTCGTTATATTTTTTGCCGACGCTCTTAGCATACTTATGTGCAGTAGCCCTGAGGTTAAGAGCGTGAGTGGCAGAAGTTCTGTATATGCCTTTAACGCCTGTGATCCTTGCAACATCCTGATATTCGTCAACAACGATGGGGTCTACCATGAGAAGTCTTCCGCCGAATTCGTCGTGAAGTCTCTTTGCCATCTGTACGCCGAGCATGCTTGAGTGATATACGCCGCCCTTGGCTTCACGGACGTCGTTTATGAGTCTGTCGTCTACTTCATATGTGCCACCCTCGATCGGATAGCATGCGCCGCCTCTTCCGACGATGGCATCAACACCCGTAAGGTCAATGTTGTTATCTTTTAGCCACTTCATTACATATTCCATACGGTAATCCAGCTGGTCGTTGATCGTAGGGAAATTTTTTAGGATCGCTGAATCGTGGAATACATTGCCTTCGAGAATGCTTTTCTCGTTCTCGAAAAACTCTACTTTGGTTGACGTGCTGCCGGGATTTACTACGAAAATCCTGTAAACTTTTGAATCTGACATAAAAATTACCCTCTTTTCTTAAAGATAACTACGACAGTATACACGCAATTTGTCTGAAAAGCATTCTAAACATTACCTTAAATTTATTAAAAATCCGTTGCTTTCTTACTGAATAGTAAATAAATATTGAGTATAATACCCTTCGGAACAGGTGTTTTGTCCTGACAGGGAGGATAATATGGAAGAAAAAGCTTTTCGCAGGGGATTATCTGTTGCGGCAATCGTGCTGATCGTGATATCTGCGGTGTTATTGACTCTTACAAGCACAAACGGATTATTGTATGGTTCGGAAGCGGTTCTTTACGGCGTTCCTTTCGTAGCGGCAGCAGCATTGCCGCTTTTGGCAGTCCTTTTGATCCTTACGCAGTTTTACACGAGAACGGATACCATCGAAGAGATGTTTGGCGCTATCGCGGTCAGATACGCGATCTTCGGATGGTGCTTCGTCTTCGTGATCAAGCTTGCATCAATATTGCTGAATGTTTTCTTTTACGATTTTTACACTGAGAATTTCGCAACGATATACATAATTCTTAACTCGATAAATGTTTGTGTTATCGGAACTACGGTCCTTGCATTAGCACTTAGAAAACTTCCGGTAACCAAGATAGAGAAGAGGCCCATGAAGATCGGACAGCTTCTGCTTCTTATAATGATGATGTACGGACTCACACAGGTCGGATCTCTCATGGGAATGCCGATACATTTGGCCCTGACAACTATCGGTTCTTTGACTGCTGACAGCGAGGATGCTGCAGCAGAACTCAGCAACAATCTGGTATTCTCATCAGGCACGGTCATAAGGATCATTTCCATTGGAATACTGCCTGCAATATTTGAGGAACTCCTGTTCAGAAAGTTTCTTATCGACAGGACCATCCGTCACGGCGAATTTATCAGCTGTGCGATGTCAGGCATCATGTTCGGTCTGTGGCACGGCAATTTCCAGCAGTTCTTTTTCGCTTTCTTTGTCGGTGTGTTATTTGCTTTCGTGTACATAAGGACAGGTAACATAATCTATACCATGATCATGCATGCGAGCATGAATCTCGTAACATCAACCGTTACGGTCGAACTGCTTAACGCATTGATGAAGAGCATGGGATTAGATATGGCAACCGGAACTGTTAATACCGACATTGATGAATCGGTTATCATGAAGTCCGTTCTGCCGATTATTGCGCTTCTTTTGATTTGGATCGGATTCCTGGTAAGTTTCCAGATAGTCGGGTTTATCATGCTTATCGTAAAGCGCAAGAAGTTTAAGCTTGCAGTAATGCCCGGAGAGCCGGCAAGAAAAGCCATTTTGCACTCGATGACACACAGTGTTGAGATGTGGATATTCTTCTCGTTTGCTTTATTGCTTTTCGTATACCAATACATACCGGATATACTTGCAACGATACTTGAACTAAACGGAAAATAATAATACCAACAAAAAGAGGTTGTCGATTAAGACAACCTCTTCTATTTGCATAATCAGTTGATATAAGATTACTTCTTGCACTTCTTAGAAGGCTTTGTGTTAACCTTATCCTTGAGTGCCTTACCAGCCTTGAACTTAGGAGCTGTGCAAGCCTTGATCTTTGTAGCTGCACCAGTCTGAGGGTTACGGCCTGTTCTAGCAGCTCTCTCGGATGTCTCGAATGTACCGAAACCAACGAGCTGAACCTTACCCTTGTTCTGAAGCTCATCAGATACTACTTCGATGAAAGCCTTAACTGCAGCGTCAGCATCCTTCTTGGAGATGTCAGCCTTAACAGCGATTGCATCAACTAATTCTGTTCTGTTCATTATTAAATCCTCCCTGAATATGGGTTAAATACTTTGCCGGAAAGGGCTTTACCCACCGACAATGCCGATATTATAAAGTTCTTTGACATTAAAAACAAGAGAATTTGAGGGTTTTTGAGATATTTTTTTTGAATAAAACCCATTATTTTAGGGATTTTGAGGGTGAGAGGGTGGGAGTTGACACCTGAAATGTGTTGTGATAATATTCGCACAAATGAACATATGAGCAATCGTTCATATGATAAACCGGAAGGAGAACCGCAAATGGCACACGATCACGCAGCTTTACTGAAACATATTAAGGCTGATATGCCTTCAGATGAACTGTTACAGGACTTAGGCGATCTTTTCAAGATCTTCGGTGATACCACAAGGATCAAGATCATGTATGCGCTTTACGAAGATGAGATGTGTGTATGTGCGATAGCTGATCTTCTCGGCATGACCCAGTCTGCAATATCACATCAGCTCAAGGTTCTTAAAGCTGCCAATCTTGTTGAGAGCAGAAGAGAAGGAAAGACCATTTATTACAGTCTTGCAGATGAACATGTTAAGTCCATCATTGCACAGGGTTATGAACATATTACTGAGTAATTTAATTAGAAGGAGAATACATATGAAAAAGACATTTGAATTGGAAGATCTTGATTGCGCTAATTGCGCCATGAAGATGCAGGAAGCCATCCTGAAGATTCCCGGTGTACAGAACTGCGAAGTAAACTTCATTAAGCAGAAGATGACTTTGGAAGCTGATGATGCCGAATTCGACAAGATCGTAAAGCTCGCTGTCAAAGCAATCGCAAAGGTTGAACCCGACTGCACAGTATTATTGTAATAAGTGATGCCGCAGACAACCTCTGCGGCATTCTTTTGGAGATGGCACTATGAAGTATAAGCTCACTAAGAAACAGAAGAAGATGTTGATAAGGATTATCATTGCATTGGGATTACTGGCAGTGATAGCAGTAACACTGCACTTTATCGAGCTTCCCTGGTGGGCTGAGCTTATACTTTATGCCATTCCTTATGTCATTGCAGGATACGATGTTTTAAAAACTGCATTTATAAATCTTATTCACGGTCAGGTATTTGACGAGAAGTTCCTCATGATGGTAGCTACTGTCGGTGCTTTCGGTACAGGTGAGTATCCTGAAGCTTCTGCCGTTATGCTCTTTTATCAGGTCGGAGAACTGTTCCAGAGCATTGCAGTCGGAAGATCCAGAAAATCCATAGCAAAGCTCATGGACATAAGACCTGACAGTGCAACCGTAATAAGAGACGGCGAAGAGATAGAAGTATCTCCCGAAGATGTTGAGGTAGGAGAGATAATAATCGTTAAACCCGGCGAAAAAATACCCTTGGATGGTGTGATCACCGAAGGTGAGAGCTCTGTCAACCAGGCAGCATTGACGGGTGAATCCGCACCTGTGGACAAGGCTTATAGTGACAACGTTATCTCGGGTACTCTGAACCTCACTGGCGTAATTAAAGTAAGAACAACATCTACATTCGGACAGAGCACCGTATCGAAGATCTTGGAACTTGTAGAGAATGCATCTGACAAAAAGGCAAAAGTTGAGAATTTTATTACTAAATTTGCGAGGTATTACACTCCTGCAGTTGTAATCGCAGCATTGCTTCTAGCGGTCATTCCTCCGATCTTCCTGGGCATCGGGAACTGGGAGATCTGGAAGACATGGCTTACGAGAGCATGTGTTTTCCTTGTCGTATCCTGCCCCTGCGCACTTGTAGTATCGGTTCCGTTATCGTTCTTTGGCGGTATCGGCGGTGCATCCAAAGACGGAATACTTATCAAGGGTGCCGGATACATGGAAGTTTTATCCAAGATCGACACAGTTGTCTTTGATAAGACGGGTACGCTTACAAAGGGCGTTTTCGAGGTCGATGACGTACATCCCAACATCGTAAGTGTAGCCGAATTGAAAGATATTGCAGCTTGCTGCGAGAGTTTCTCGAGTCACCCAGTTGCACAGTCTATCGTAAGGGCACATGAAGGTCATATTGATAAGTCGCTTATAGGTGATGTAAGTGAGATCGCAGGAAAAGGTGTTAAGGCTGTTGTAGACGGTAAAACATATTATTGCGGAAACGGCCAGCTTATGGATATGTGCGGCGCAGAGTGGCATGACTGCCATCTGACAGGAACGATAATCCATGTTGCAAGGGAGGATAACGGTGTAATTGATTATCTCGGCCACATAGTTATCAACGATCAGATAAAGGAAGATTCGGCTTCTGCAATTAAGGAACTCAAAGCTGCAGGCGTTAAGCGCCTTGTAATGCTTACGGGCGACAAGAAGAGCGTAGCGGAAAGCGTTGCCGGCAAACTCGGACTTACGGGATTCTTTGCAGAACTTCTGCCTGCTGACAAAGTCTCCAAAGTTGAAGAACTCCTTGCTTCCGAAAAGGGCAGACTTGCTTTTGTCGGTGACGGTATCAACGATGCTCCTGTTCTCATGCGTGCCGACTGCGGAATAGCAATGGGTGCAATGGGTTCTGATGCGGCCATTGAATCTGCCGATGTAGTCCTTATGGATGACAAACCGTCCAAGATCGCTGACGCCATGAAGATCGCAAGAAAGACGATGAGGATCGTCTGGGAGAATATTATCTTTGCACTCGGTGTTAAGGCTGTGATCCTTGTTTTGGGAGCTTTCGGTATCGCAAACATGTGGATAGCGGTATTCGGCGATGTCGGAGTGCTCATAATCGCTATCCTGAATGCCATGAGATGCATGAAGAAAATTAAATAAAAGAACTTGCGATTTGTACTTTTTTGAGTAGTATTAGAACAGCTATTCAGAGGAGGTTCAATATGAAGTTCAAAAAAGCTTTGGCTTCTGTCCTTGCATTGGGCATGACGATCACTTGTTTTGCCGCATGCGATATGGACGAAGACTATGATTATGATGACGACGGTTATGAATACGACGATGACGATGAAACCGGCGAGACGGGTAGCAACGGCGGTAACAGCGGCAACAGCGGTTCAACAAGATCTGTATCTTCTATGCAGATGTCCGTAGATCAGGAGTCGGGAAGTGTTCAGATCACAAGACCCGAATCTTCTGAGACAGCTATGGCTAATGACGGCAGCTGGACTATTTTCGTATATCTCTGCGGTACTGACCTCGAGTCAGACGGCGGCGCTGCAACAGGCGACCTTGAGGAGATGTGCGCTGCTTCAGCTTCTGATAAGGTTCGTTTCGTAGTTCAGACAGGCGGCACATCCCAGTGGCAGAATAACTACATCACAAACGGTTCGGGCCGTTACATTATCCAGGATAATGATGTAGTTGCTTTGGACGAGTTCGAAGCACGCAACATGGGTGATCCTGCAACTCTCGCAGATTTCCTTAAGTGGGGTGTTCAGGAGTATCCTGCTGAGCACATGGGTGTTATCTTCTGGAATCATGGTGGCGGAAGCATTTCGGGTGTATGCTTCGATGAGCTTAATGACAGTGATTCTTTGAGCATCCGTGAGATCGACAGCGCTCTTTATACTGTTTTCGAGGGCATGACAGACCGTTTCGAATTCATCGGTTTCGATGCATGCCTCATGGGTACGGTTGAGACAGCTAACATTCTTGCTTCTTATTCACGTTATATGGTTGCTTCACAGGAAACAGAGCCCGGCAACGGTTGGGATTACACTGTAATCGGTAATTTCCTTGCAGATAATCCGGGTGCAAACGGTGCTGAACTCGGTGAGGCAATCGCTGACGGATTCTATGAATCCTGCAAGCAGACAGGCGAGCAGAACGATGCAACACTTTCAGTTATTGATCTTAATAAGATCGATGCAGTCGTAGAAGCATTCAACGTTTTCGCAAAGGGTATGTATGAGGCAAGTGAGGATACATCAGTTCTCACAAACGTTATCCGCAACATCGAGAATGCTGATAACTTCGGCGGCAACAACAGATCCGAAGGATACACAAACATGGTTGACTTCAGCGGTCTTGCAAGTGCATGCAGCGATTATGCTGATGCTTCAGCTGTAGTTTCTGCTGTTGATGCGGCTGTTGTTTACAACAAGTGCGGCACAACACACTCAGGATGCTGCGGACTTTCCATTTACTATCCCTTGGCAGTTCAGGGTTCCACAGAACTTAAAGTTCTTGAGGACATCAGCATCAGTCCTTTCTATTCTTCATTCATTGACCGTCAGGACTTCTCCAGCTCCATCAACTATGATGATTCTGCTGCATCCGGCGATGAAGCATACTGTGATGAGGAATCAGGCTGCTACTATTTCTGCGAAGGCGATACACAGTATTGCTATGACCAGAATGAAGGCCAGTATTACTGCTATGATGCAAATTCCGACAACTGGGTTCAGACAAATGATCAGTGTGATTACAATTCATACGATTACAGCGGCTCCAACGACGATTTCGGATACAATGACGATTACTGGTTCAGCGACGACAGCTGCTGGCAGGGCGGTTCATGCATGGAGTACGACGATAACTCCGGATGCTACCGTTCACGTTCCGTAAACAACAATCACTGGGATTATGCAGATCAGATCGAGCAGACAGGCGAGAGCCCTTACATCAAGTTCCTTAAGGCTCCTGTTATCGATGATGACGGTATCTATTCGTTCACTTTGACACCTAAGAGCGTTGACCGTACTGCTTCTGTCAGTGCGTATGTATATCAGGTAATCGATAATGATGCTCTCCTTCTCGGCGAGACAACTGACATCAACTGCGATTGGGACAAGGGTCAGTTTGAAGACGGATTTGACGGATACTGGCTCTCACTTCCTGACGGTCAGAATCTCTCAATCTCTGTCGTTGCAGTAACTGATGAATACACGGTTTACTCTTCACCCATCATGCTCAACGGCGAAGAGACAAACCTCAGATTCAAGCTTTATACTGAAGATTATTCCATCGTTGTCGAAGGCGCATGGGACGGTATCGATGACAGCGGTGCTGCTGCAAAGGCTGTTAAGAAGATCAATGACGGCGATAAGATCGTTCCTCTTTATACTTCAGTATCTCTTGTAAATGACAGTGAAGAAGAGACGCTTTGGGAAGGCGCAGAGTATGTTGTGTCAGGTTCTTTGGAACTTACATACGCTCTTCTCGAGGAAGCAGATTATCTCTATGCTTTCTGCATCGATGATATCTATAACGACTTCTATCTCACTGATTTCGTAGAGTTTGCAGTTGACGCTAACGGAGACACATACTTCTACATTTACGAGTAAGTAAACAATAAAACTTTTTGACGATGCGGGATCATAAACCGCCTGACGTCGACAGGTTATCTGCTATAATTTTTTTGAAAGCATTTTTCAGCGAAAAGATTTAAGCGAGGTAACAATATGTCGGTAATGGCTTCGTTTATGGTCCCGCATCCGCCTTTAATAGTGCCTGAAGTTGGCAAGGGCGGAGAGAAACAGGTCTTAAAGACCATCGCATCCTATGAGAGAGTCGCTGACGAGATAGCATCTCTTGATCCCGATACAATCGTAATTACCAGTCCGCATGCCACGATGTATGCCGACTATTTTTATGTGTCGCCCGGCAGAAGCGCAAAGGGTTCTTTTGCAAAGTTCGGTGCATCCGGCGTCAGATTCGATGAAGCATACGATGAGGATCTTGCAGATAAGATCTGTGAGATAGCTGATGAGCACGATTTTCCTTGCGGTACTTTGGGCGAAGAAAGCCGTGAACTCGATCACGGCACCATGGTCCCGCTGTGGTTTATCCGCAATAAATTCAAGGGCGGAAAGATAGTAAGAATAGGCCTTTCAGGACTTCCTCTGACCGACCATTACAGACTTGGCATGTTCATTAAACAGGCAGCAGAAGAACTCGACCGCAGAGTAGTAATAGTTGCGAGCGGGGATCTTTCACACAAACTTCAGGATTACGGTCCTTACGGATTTGCGAAGGAAGGTCCTCGATACGACGAACGCATAATGGATGTCATGGGCCGCGCCGCTTTTGATGAACTTTTCGATTTTTCAGAAGATTTCTGTGATAAGGCTGCAGAGTGCGGACACCGTTCGTTTGTTATTATGGCAGGATGTTGGGACGGCCGGAACGTTAAGACTGTTGTCTTATCTCATGAGGATGTTACCGGTGTCGGTTACGGCATAATAACTTTCTATCCTGAAGAGAAATCCGGTGAACGGAGATTCCTGGATAACTATTTTGATAAACAGGAAAAAGAACTGTCAGGCAAAAGAGCCGCTTCGGATATTTACGTAAGGTTGGCAAGGCTTTCTCTCGAGACATACATAAAAGACAGAAGAAGGCTCAGTATTCCCGACGATATAAGCCTTATTGCTCAAGACGAAGAGATACCTGACGAACTGCTTAACAGACAGGCAGGTGCATTTGTATCGATACATAAATTCGGAAGACTTCGCGGCTGCATAGGAACGATAGGTCCTACCACGGATTCGATCGCTCAGGAGATTGCAAATAATGCGGTAAGCGCATCTACAAGAGATCCGAGGTTTGATCCCATTACCGAAGATGAACTTTCCATGCTTGAGATAAATGTCGACGTATTGGGCGATGCTGAGGATATAGATTCAAAAGACCAGCTCGATGTGAAAAAGTATGGTGTTATCGTATCAACCCGTGACGGCAGGAGAGGCCTGTTGCTGCCTGATCTTGAAGGCGTTGATACAGTTGATTACCAGGTTGCGGTTGCAATGCAAAAGGGCGGCATCAAACCAAATGAGAAATACTATCTTCAGAGGTTTGAAGTAGTCCGTCATGTCTGACGTCAGGGGGACCTAAAGTGACAAGATGCCAAGTGTGTTTCAGACACTGTGATCTGAATGAAGGCGATATTGGTTTTTGCGGTGCAAGGATATGTCATTCGGACAGCATCCTGCCTGCTAACTATGGACGAGTAATTTCTCTTGCGTTGGATCCGATCGAAAAGAAACCTCTGCACAGATTCCATCCCGGCTCCAAGATACTTTCGATGGGAAGCTACGGCTGCAATCTCAGATGTCCTTTCTGCCAGAACAGCGAGATCTCGTGGGGAGAAGAGGCTAAAGACTTTTCCGTCACTGCAGATATTATTTCTCCTGAAGAACTTGTTTTGATAGCCGAAAAGCAGAAAAAGAACGGGAATATCGGTATTGCATTTACATACAACGAACCGCTTATCGGATATGAGTTTGTAAGAGATACAGCAAAGCTCTCGCATGAAAAGGGAATGAAGAATGTCATCGTAAGCAACGGCACGGCTTCGCTGTCCGTTCTATCCGAGTTAACGCCGTATATTGATGCGATGAATATTGATCTGAAATGCTTTGATACTGAGACTTACTCCAAGGTCTTGGAAGGCAGTCTTAAGATGACGATGGAATTCATTGAAGAGGCCGTAAAACATGCACATGTGGAACTGACGTGCCTTATCGTTCCGGGATTAAACGATTCGCCTGACAAGATGCGCGAAATGACAGGGTGGATCGCATCACTCAAAGACGGTAAGGATATACCTTTTCATGTATCGCGCTTTTTTCCGTGTTTTCATATGACTGACCGTCCGGCTACTCCCGTAAGCGCAGTCTATGAACTTGCTGAAATTGCAAGAGAATCACTTAATTTCGTTTATACGGGAAACTGCTGATTTCGATTATTTTTCAGTTTAGCGTTTAGATATGCTATATTTATTTGAAATGGAATAGGGAAAGGAAACGGGAAATGGCAGTTTTATGCAGTAATTGTGCAGGCAAACTAATCTTCAATCCGGCTACACAAAGGCTGGAGTGCGCCACATGCGGAAGCTCTTTCAGACCGGAAGACGTTGAAGACAAGAATGCCGATCTTCATTCAAAATATTACGATACCAGGGTTTATGTATGCAGCCACTGCGGAGCTGAGGTAATCACGAGCGATACCGAAGCTTCGTCTTTCTGCGTATACTGCGGCAACCCTGCAATCGTTTTCGACAGAATATCAAAGGAATACAAACCTGACGGACTTATACCGTTCCAGGTTACCAAAGAGGAAGCGATAAAAAATATCAAGACAAGGTTTATGAAAAACCCTATCATTCCCAAAGAGATAATGGGCAAGTGTGTTCCTGAGAATATCCGCGGCATTTATGTTCCGTACTGGATCGTCAATGCGGATTATACTGAAGCGGATTATTTAAGCGGAAAGGTCAAGCGTGGCAAGCACACGGAAACCAGATATTATTCCAGGGCCGGAGAGATCACGGTAAAGAATGTACCGGTCGATGGTTCCAATATACTTAACGATGATATAAGCCGTAAGCTTGAACCGTTCTATCTTGAGGATTCCAAGACTTTTGACGAGGATTATCTCAACGGTTTCTATTCGAATACTTCGGATATGAATTACTTTGACCTTAAAAAGTCGGCTGCATACAGATGCCATAAGATGTATGCGGATGAAATTGTAAAAACGGTCAGGGCAAAAGACGTAAAGATATTGGATTCTATATATTGGGTCGATATTCATGATGATCCCATTTATATGATGTTCCCCGTATGGTTCTTTACGTTCAAATACGAAGATAAACCGTACACGATCCTTGTTAACGGACAGTCCGGCAAAGTCGTCGGAACGATGCCATGGCAGAAAAAGCGCGTTGTTGCCATAACATTAGCGACTTTTGTCCTTGTCATGGCTCTCATTGCTGTGATCATTACCGGTCTGATTCAGAACTGGCTTTTGCTTTCCTCAATATTTGTATATGCACTGGCGGGAATTACGGTGCTCGGATCGTATTCATTTACACGCGGATTTGTCGGTCTCAAAAGAATATATAAGAATCTGAGACTTACCCAATCGGAAGACATCTTCAAGTTTGTTAAGAAAAGACAGGGGTAATGCATATGGATGAACAGATTTTTATGATGTATGCAGTTTTTATAGGAATGCTTGTGTTCACGGGCATTTCCATTACCATGTTTATCGTTTTTAAAATACTTAACAGATTCAGCAACTTCGGTGATTCATCTTGCAAACTGGATGATTACTCCCCCAGGGCGATCCATTATCTCCGTGACATGGATGATGTTCCTTCAACCGAAAAGCGACTTCTTTTCGCTGCGTATGGAGATAATCCTTACGACGGCAAGCAGCATACGATTCCGGAGCAGCTTCTCAAGAATTCAAAGCTTGATGAACCTGATCAGGAAATGGAATAAACAATGGAAATTATCTATAGAAAACTCGAGAAAAAGGATCTTGATACTTTTATCAGTATGAGGATCACGCAGCTAAGAGAGGAAGGCGCAAAAGAAGATATCGATCTGGTGCCTGCTCTTAAGGATTACTATAACCGCCATATGGAAGACGGCACGTTTGTGTCATGGCTCGCACTTGACGGTGAGAAGATCATCGGTACGAGCGGTATGTCATTTGTCGAGAAGCCGCCTTATTTCAGCTGTCCGTCCGGCAGGATAGGACTTCTGTCAAGTATGTTTACCGATCCGGATTACAGAAGGATGGGAATAGCAAAAGAACTTCTTCACAGAGTAGTTGAAGAAGCTAGAGCGTACGGCTGCGGCGCAGTGCAGATAACCGCGTCAGATATGGGCGTAAAGCTATATTCTGCTTACGGATTCGTTCGCAACGGTAATTTCATGCAATATAGCTTAAAGGGGTAAGAGTAATGAAGAAGATCGGTTTGGTTGGTGGCACAGGTCCGGAATCAACATTGATGTACTATAAAGAACTCAATTCAAGGATCGATAAGATCACTGACGGCAATGCCATGCCTGACATTGTGATCGAGAGTGTTGATTTCAGAAGGGCATGGGATTATGTCTGCTCAGAAAACTATGGTGAGCTTTCCGATTATCTTTCCGAGAAAGTTTAATGCCTTCAGAACAGCGGTGCAGAAGTAATATCTTTAACGGCAGTAACCATGCATCTGGTAATAGATGACATCATTGCAAAAACCAATGCCGATCTTGTAAGCATTCCCCAAGCAGTATGCAGTGAAGCTTTATCAAGAGGCTATAAGAAGATCGGTCTTCTCGGTACCATATTTACTATGGAACAGGACTACATGAAGAAGGATTTCCGTAATGCCGGAATCGATGTCATTGTTCCTTTCAAGAAAGACAGGGAACTTGTTGCAAAAAGGATCTATGAAGAGCTTGAACTAGGTATCGTAAAGGATTCAACGCTAAAAGAATTACAGGGAGTAATCTCGAGAATGCGTGATGAAGACGGTATCGAAGCAGTCGTTTTGGGATGCACGGAGCTTCCTCTTATCCTGAATTCCGGCAACTGTCCCGTACCTTGTCTCGACAGTGTTGAGATACACATAAATGAGCTTATAAAACAGACGATTTAAAGCTGAAAAATTTCTTTCGGAAAAACTCTTGAAAACAATTTTTAATTACTTTAGTCTTCTTTTTGGACGTCCAAATCTTTATCAAGACGAGGAATATTATGACCAAAGAAGAACTACACTCTTTCATTGAGAACAGTAACGGAAACGAGAGTAATATCTGCCAGATCTGTGCCGTAAAAGACGGCAAGATTGTTTACGAGGATAACTGGCACGGATATAAGTCAGACGATGCCGTTCATGTCATGTCGGTTACCAAGGGCGTAATGGCGCTTCTTGCCGGAATCGCTGTCGATAAGGGATTCATTAAAAGCGTTGATCAGAAAGTCCTTGATTTCTTTCCTGACTATACAGTCAAAAGAGGCGAGAAGACTATCTACGATGTTACGGTAAAGCATCTTCTCACAATGACGGCGCCTTATAAATACCGCTCCGAGCCCTGGAAAAAGGTCTGCACATCTGAAGACTGGACCAAAACCACTCTTGATCTTTTGGGCGGACGTTCGGGAATAACGGGAGAGTTTAAGTATGCGACACTCGGAATACAGATCCTTGCAGGAATAATAGAGAGTGCAACCGGCGAGAAACTGCTTGATTTTGCAAACCGTAATCTGTTTTTGCCTCTGGGAATCGCTGAACATGTCAACCATGGCGACAGTTCCAAGGAAGATCAGCTTGATTATGTGATGAATAAAAGTCCGAGAAAGAATGAATGGTATTCGGATCCTAAGGATACAGTCACAGCCGGATGGGGATTATGCCTGTCAGCCCGTGACATGGCAAAGCTCGGCGGGCTTGTTTTATGCAACGGCAAAGCAGGAGAAAAAGAGATCATATCAAAAGAATATATTGATGACATGTTATCGCCGAAGCAAAAGCTCGGAGAACGTTTCGGATACATGGAATACGGATATCTGTGGTATAAGCCGTATGAAGACAGGGAAGTATATGCCGCTTTAGGCGACAGCGGAAATGCGATATATGTTAACCGTGAAGAAAAAGTTGCCGCAGGAGTTACGGGCACATTCAAGCCCCTGATCTTCGACAGGGTGGAATTCATTGAGAAGAAAGTGCTTCCGCTTGTAAGATAGGCCTTTGTTTACTGTATAATAGTGCCAATAATTTCCGGAGGCTATTATGAAGAAGTTTAACAGCGCCATAGCATTGATACTTGCAGGTGCGATGGTATTAACTGCATGTGATAAGGGACAGGGCACGGCTACAGATGAGACTTCCGCTGCGGATACTTCGGCAGCGGTCTCAAGCGGAGATACAGAAAACTCACAGAACGGCACTTTTGAAGGCGCTCAGGGAGGCGCTCACTCGACATCGGGACTGACCGAGTTCGGACGCGGCTACGAAGGTATCGAAGGAACCGGTAACTATAACTACGGAGAAGCTCTCCAGAAATCGATCCTTTTCTATGAGCTTCAGAGGAGCGGACCGCTTCCGGAGCAGACAAGATGCAACTGGAGAGGCGATTCCGGACTTGAGGACGGAGCTGATAACGGCCTTGACCTAACAGGCGGCTGGTATGATGCGGGTGACAATGTAAAGTTCAATCTTCCAATGGCATATTCTGCGGCGATGCTCGGCTGGTCTGTTTACGAAGACCGTGAGGCTTACGAGCAGAGCGGACAGCTCGAATATATTCTGGGAGACATTAAGTGGGTTACAGATTACCTTATCAAGTGCCATCCGGAAGATGAGGTGTTCTACTATCAGGTAGGCGACGGAAATGCGGATCACTCTTGGTGGGGACCCTGCGAGGTCATGACCATGAACAGGCCTTCTTACTGTGTAACGAAGGATAATCCCGGCTCTGCCGTTGTAGGAGAGGCTGCTGCGGCACTGGCTGTCGCATCCGTCGTATTCAAGGGCGTCGACAAAGAATATTCAGAACTCTGCCTTGAACATGCAAAGAGCCTTTATGAGTTTTCCGATTCGACAAGAAGCGATTCGGGATATACGGCTGCCAACGGTTTCTATAATTCATGGAGCGGATTCTACGATGAGCTTTCATGGGCAGGATGCTGGCTCTATCTGGCTACTGACGACAGCAAATATCTTGATAATGCGAAAACATGTTTCACGCAGGCAGGCCACGACTATAACTGGTCTCTGTGCTGGGATGACGTTCATATCGGCGCTGCAGTAATGCTCGCAAAGATCACAAATGAGAAGTCTTACAAGGATGAAGTCCAGAAGCACCTTGATTTCTGGTCCTGCGGAACTTCTGACGGGGAGAGGATCACATATTCTCCCGAAGGTCTAGCATGGCTTGACCAGTGGGGTTCATTAAGATATGCGACCACGACTGCATTTGTAGCAACCGTATACAGCAGATGGGACGGCTGTCCATCTGATAAGGTCCAGGTCTACTGGAATTTTGCGGAATCACAGGCAGATTACACACTTGGTTCTTCAGGCAGATCTTATGTGTGTGGATTCGGCGAGAATCCTCCGGTTCATCCTCATCACAGAACGAGCCAGGGATCTTACTGCGACAACATGAATGAGCCCGGTGAAGCAAGGCATACGTTGTATGGCGCGCTTGTAGGCGGTCCTGATGCATCTGACGGTTATACAGATACTGTAAGCGATTACAACAAAAATGAGGTTGCCTGCGATTATAATGCCGGTTTTACGGGTCTTATGGCTGCCATGTATTCCAAGTATCACGGACAGACACTGATCGATTTCGGAGCTGTTGAAGAGGTTTCATGCGATGAATATTCTGCCGAGTGCGGTCTTAATGTTGAAGGTCAGGACTTTGCCGAGATCAAGGCATTTATCTATAACAAAACGGCTTGGCCTGCAAGAACGGCAGAGAACCTTGAATTCAGATACTTCGTTGACCTTTCCGAGATCTATGAGGCAGGCGGCGACGTATCGGGTGTCAGCATTAATACTAACTATATGCAGTCCGGAAGAGTCGATGGCCTTAAGGTGTGGAATGAGGACAACCACATCTATTATCTTTCCGTTGTTTTCGACGACGGCAATCTGAGACCCGGAGGACAGTCTCAATACAAATCCGAGATACAGGTCAGAATGACCAGCCCCAACGGAGCATGGGATAACAGCAACGATTATTCCTATAACAACGGTGTTGTCCTTATGGATGACGGCGAACTTGTATTCGGCACTCTGCCTGACGAGGAGGGTACCGGTTCCGGAGAATCTGCAGGTGGTGCCGTTCCGACTCAGGGCACAACTCCTACTCAGACACATTCATCAACATCCGGTGGTCAGGTATCTGTCGGAGATCTTCAGGTAACAATGAACTATAACGACAACTCTTCAAGTGCAAATGCGATAGCCGGAACTTTAGAGATCAAGAATACCGGCAGTGATTCTGTCGATCTGTCTGCTCTTAATATCAATTACTATTTTACGAGTGACGGCGGCAATATGGTCTTTGACTGTTATCACGCAGCCGTAAATTCTTCATCCGGACAATATACAGCGCTTACTGATGCCGTTGAGGGTACGTTCTCAACATGTTCAGGTGATGACCGCGATACATGTCTTACCATATGTCCGGGAAGCGGCACTCTTGAAGAAGGTGATACATTTACGATCAGCTTCAGCTGCCACCGTGATGACTGGCAGAACATGGACCTTTCCAACGACTGGTCGCACAAGAGTGTTGATAATATCGAAATAGTTGCTTAATAGCCGGGAAAAGCAAGAAAATAACAAAAAAACAGCGAATAAAATAATGGGGCAGTTTTGAAACTGTCCCATTAATCGCTTTGAAAAAATGCTGTTGAATCGTAAAATCTAAGCAGAAAGATTTTTGAGGTAGCAGTATGATCAGATTTAGGACTTACAGCGCGATAAAGCCCGTTTCATGTGAGATTATCGAGAGCTCTGTCAGAGATAATCCCGGCAAGGAGATAATCTTTGTTGCGCCTGAGTTTTCCAAGGCGCAGGTTGAGCGTGAAGTTCTCGGCTTTAAGGAGAGAGTTGCCCACTTGGGCAATACCATCGATACAGGCAGCGGGGTTCTCACTTTGTCTTCTTCGCTGGTGTCAGGCGACGTCTTAAGTTTCCGTAAGCTTGCGGGCAATATCCTCGATGACCTTGGCACCAATTATGTTGCTGAGGGCGGCGAGATCATGCTCCGTAACGCCATCTATAACATCCTTGCAACCAACAAAAACAAGCTGAATGCATTCGGTACATTATCTTCAAGAATAGACTACATCAACATGATGATCGCTCTCCTTGGAGATTTCTCCAGATACGGCGTCGGCATTGATGACATAGACAAGGCCATTAAGGCTCTTGAGAATACATCATCAACTGTTGCATTTATCAACAAACTCAAGGATCTTCATCTTATCATGAGCGAGCTTGAAGAGCTTAATGGCAGGTATGGCCTTAATCTTCTTAGAGAACCCATCGCTCTGGCGTGTGACAGACTGTCTTCTTTCATCTCGGGCGAATTCAAGACCAGACGCAGAAGTGCATTGGACCAGCTTAAGAATTCGGTTATCGTTTTTGTCGGATTCGGAGCGACACGTATGCTTACCCCAAAAGAGATAAGACTGGTTTCTCTTTTGTCAGAACTCGGATGTGAAGTTGAGTTTAATGTTCTTACGGGCAATGCTGACACGAAGTATTCTTCTGTTTATAAGAATGGTGAAGATTTTCGTGCAATGCTTGAAGGACTTGGTGCATCAGGAAAAGAGATCGTTATTAAGGATAATGCTCCTGAATTAAAGACTCTGATAGAGGGCATAGCCACTGATATCAAGCCTGAAAGATTCGATACGGCAGGCAAGGTCAGACTTGCTGAACTTTCAGGCATTGATGACAGAGTCGGATATATCTTCAGTGAGATTATCGACCTTACCAGAAACCATGGTTACAGATACCGTGACATCAGGATCATATGCTGCAATGAAGACATCATGACCAGGATGAGGAGCACTGCTGAGATCTATGGTCTGGATGTCTTTATCGACCGCAAGATCGCTTTGGGAGGAACAGTGGTTCCATACATGATGCAGATCCTTCTTGAGCTCCCGAGATACGGATATACGCTTGAACTCATAATGAAGGCTATGCGATCCGGAATGCTCAGGATCCCTCCTTACATTGCCGACAGTTTTGAGAATTTCTGCTATGCAAAAAACATTACAGACCAGGGAAGGATCTTTGATCCTGAGGCTTATGCTGAACCTGACGATGAAAATGCCAAAAAGCGCAGGCTCTGGATATTTGAGAATACCGTACCCGGATATAAGGAAGGCTTTGTAGACAGCGGAAAGTTCTTCTATGAATACGTGGTAGTCCGTTCGCTCATTCCTTTGAAGGAAGCATGCGAATCAATTTACGCTGAGAAGACTCTTTCCGGTAAGGCGATGGCTAGCCTTAAATATCTCGACAGTGTGCGTGGTTTTATTGAGCCTTTGAGAGACGAGTTTACTGCAAGAGGAGACGATGCTGCGGCTGTTGCATTGGTCAGAGGATACGATGAGCTTGTAAGCCTCCTGATGTGTTCAACACATGAGATGAATAATTGTGAGATCAGTCAGAAGGATTTCATTTCGATGCTCCGTACCGACATGAGAAACCGTACGGAAGGAACGATTCCTCTTAAGGTTGACTCTATTGAGATAACAACGCCCGAGCATGCCTTCGTAACGCCCTGTAAGGTGCTCTTCATCATCGGCGCTCAGAAAGATAACTTCCCATACATGAGAATGCGTGAGGGCCTTCTGAGCGGCATAGAACTGAAGGCGTTATCTGCTTCAACCGAGGACATAGAACTTCCTGATAAAGCCGAGAGTAAGATGAGGGAAGAATTCGTAACCGCATGTCTTGATCTTGGTGCTGCTACCGACATTATTTATATGGTCCATGAATACGGCGCCTCAAAAAGCCGTATATTCGAATATCTTGAGCTGTATGCTGATGAGAGATTTCATATCGTCAACACTTTCAAGAATCCTATTGCGGGACAGGCAGTGAAGTTCAGACATGATTTTGAAAAGGCCAGGATTCCTGTCGACATTATGGACAGACTTCTTACAAATAAAAAGGAAGACGGCACTAAGGGCAAGATCATCTATGCGAGCGTTTCATCAATTGAAAGCTACAGACAGTGTGCTTTCCAGTTTATGCTCGACAGAGAACTCAGGATAAGTCCGAGAGAAGATAACACGAGGATACAGCCGAACTCTTTTGGAAGCCTTATTCACGGTATGTTTGAGAATGCTTACAGAACACTTCGTGATGACAGCGGTAAAGATCCTGAAAAGTTTAAACAGATGGCTCAGGAACTGCTCGATAACGAGCAGAAATATAATGATTTTGCAGATAAATGCCTTAAAGCCTCAGTCTCTTCCAGAGCTTCTTTCGGTTCGGTAGATAAAGAAGGAAATCCTAAGGACAAAGTCTTTGAGATGGATACATATGCAAAACTCAGAAGAATGTTTACCAAGATGTTCCGCGACGTCCTTTCCGATTCAGTATCGACAGGGTTTGTTCCCGAAGGCGTAGAAGAGAAAATAGGTCAGGGTAATCTTGTGCTTGATGTACCTTACGAAGGGATCGATCTCAGATTCAGCGGATTCATCGACAGATACGATACAAAGAATTCTGATGACGGAAAGATCCATGTCAGAACCATCGACTATAAGAGCGGTGATAAAGCTGTTGATTCTTCAGAGCTTCTTAACGGTACTCAGATCCAGCTTCCGGCTTATTCAGGAGCAATCCTCGATATGAACGCCAAAGCGGGAAAAGAAGCCGTAATAGACGATTACGGATATGTTCTTGTAGGCCTTAAAGCTAATGACGACGGAGAGCCTCTCGTATGCCTTCCCCAGCTTGCCGGCTATAACGATGAAGCCGTAAAGATAGCGATCAAATACTCGAAGCATATTATCAGGGAAAGTATTGATCAGATAGCGGAAGGCAAAGCCGATGCGATAACAGCAGCACCGCATATTAAGCTCTGTAATTACTGTAGTTATAGAGGATTCTGCGGTAATGATCCGTCATTCTCCAAAGGGAGAGCACAGATCAATACAGGCAGCAGCAGTGAATACGGAAAAGTCGTTGCCAACTGTGAGAAATCAGCAGAGCCTACAAAGTCCGGAAAACCCAGAAAAGACTATGGCTACGATGATGTTACCAAGAAGATCGGTGCCGATAAGAACATGAGCAAAGACGACAGGCGCGCCATCCTGGCGATGAAGGATATCATTGAAGGAAAAAGCGCTGAAGAAAGTGGAGAGGAGGAGTAAGTTATGAAGTTTTCGGATGAACAGCATGCGATCATAAATGCAAAGCTTGATAACAATCTCGTTTCCGCTTCTGCAGGCTCCGGTAAGACAACGGTTCTCACAGCCAGAATAGGTGATGAGGTAATGAGCGGTGCACTCTCAGTAGATGCGATGCTCGTTGTTACGTTCACAGAAGATGCAGCAGCTCACATGGGGGAAAAGATCGAAGAAAAACTCAGGTCATTAAGAAATGAAGCAGCAGCAAATGGTGATACAGATCTTGCTTCACGTCTGTCATCTCAGATCGATCTTTTGCCTAATGCATATATCCAGACGATGCATGGATTCTGTTCCCGTGTCATTAAGGAGAAAGGCTATCTTCTTTCAGACGGTCCCATGGCTGAATTTACTGATCCGTCATGCAGAATTATTACCGAGAGCGAGCAGGGAGTCCTGCTCCAGTCAGCCGTGGATTATGCCATCCGTGATCTTTATGCTGACTGCAAAACTGAAGAAGATCCTTTCATAAAGTTCACCAGAAGATTCGGCGACGGAAGAAGCGACATGACACTTGTTAATATTGTCACGGGCACATATAAGACATTGCGAAGCCTTCCTGATTACCTCGATAAATGCGAAGAGTTTGTCAAAGAACGCAAAGACCGTGATGCCAGAGGTCTGGTCATGTACTTTGAAGGAGATAATGAGATCCCGGGAAGGATCGTGAAGTATCTGACGGATATCAAAGGGATACTTGTGAGCAGTGATTTTGCAGCTATGCTTGAATCTCACGACACTTACAGGATCGTTGAAGAATATACCAACGAAGAATTTATCAGTGAGGTTTCCGCCAGGATCGACCAGGTAGTCGAAGATTATAAGACACACAGTGGTGCAGATTTCTTCGGATATCTGAAGCCGGTAAAAGAGCTGTCAGCATTGAACTTCAAAGGACTTTTCCGGAATGCTGATCTTAAGGGTGATGACAGTCCGTTGTTTGCTCTGATCTCACTCAGGCATTTTATCGATCCCGGAAAGTGGGCTGATACCAAGTACGACAACCCGCTTGATCTTCCTGAAGAATACGGAAATCTCATGGGATTTGATCTTGAGACTATTCTTGCAAATCAGAAAGCAGGAACCGAAGCTTCCGAATGTTTTGTCGAACTGCTTAAGAGAACAGACAGGTTCTATGCGGAATTAAAGAACGGCATGCACGGAATGGATTATTCAGACCTTGAGCATACAGCTTATGAGATCCTGAAAACTGAAGAGGCATCCGAATTCTACCGCGCGAAATTTACTGAGATATTTGTTGATGAATATCAGGACAATACAAGACTTCAGGATAAGATAATCGAGACATTCGAACGCAAAGAAGGAAACGTTTTCAGAGTCGGCGACATCAAGCAGAGCATCTATAAATTCCGTTTTGCAGATCCGAAGATCTTCGGCAGCCGAATGGAAACTTACAGCAGTTGTCCGTCAAAGGGAAAGGTTCACTATCTCAAGGAGAATCACAGAAGCACATGTGAGATCCTTGCTTTTGCAAACTATGTCTTTGGTCAGACAATGAGCAGGGAAGCATCAGAGATCGAATACGACGATACCCAGCGACTGAGCAAAGCCTCAGAGTCCAAGCACGGTCCGATTCCCAGGATCGTTGTTGCTGATAAAGGACTTCCGAAGAACGATGACGGCGACAGGACAGAACCGGATACAAAGGCTGTTTATGCGGCGGTTGAAAGTGAAGTCAAAAGATATCTTGAAGAGTGCACGAGGGTAGACGGAAGCAAAACAGAGTTTAAGGACATCTGTATTCTTACGGCTTCGAATAACCAGGCCGAGAATATCGCGAGATATCTTAACGGCTGCACGCTGAAAGACGGAAGAAAGATCGAGGCATCAGGCCGGTTTACGACTGATGTTTTTGAGGACCGTGACATACACAGACTTATCAATTTCCTTATCTGTCTCGGCAATGAATACAGAGATGAATACCTTGCGGGAGTTATGCTTTCCAATTATAAGTTCTCGAACTTCACTGTTGAAGAACTTGCTTCGATCCAGGCATATATCCATGAGCTTGAAGGTCCGTCGCTTGATAAGGAACCGCTGATGTTAAGACTGAGAGTTTACATCGATAAATGTGACTCTGAACTTGCATCACGTGTTAAGGGATTTGTAGATGTCTTTGACAGGATAAGAATGAGTTCGATGGTAACGGATATCGATGACATAATCGAACTTATCTACCGTGAGACCGGGATCAAGGCTACGCTTGAGGCAAGAGAAGGCGACAGCAGCAAGTTTGATGTCTTTAAGGACTGGCTGTCTGAAAGCTTCAAGAGAAGAGGTTCTGACGTATCAGGCATATCTTCAGAACTTGAGCAGATGAAGATCCAGATCAAGAAAGCTGATATCGAGATCGTTGATGCAAATAAAAACAAGATCACGACCATGACGGTACACAAGAGCAAAGGTCTTGAATACCCGTTTGTCATCCTTGTTGCGACAGGCGGACAGGATGAGAGAAAGGATAATCTCTCGAGCATCATGTTCGACCGTGACGACGGTTTTATCACGGAAGATTACGACTTCAACAACATTACCAGAAGTCATTCTTTTGAGCAGTACATTTACAAAATGAAGATGAGGCTTGCTTCAAATTCGGAGACGGTAAGGCTTCTTTATGTTGCACTGACCCGTGCAGAAGAAAGTCTCTCGGTGATCACATGCTGTGATTTTTCAGATGACAGCAAATCGAGTGCGATCAGAAAAGCGTTCACTCAGGCAGTGGATTACGAAGACAGGGCCTTTGACAAACGCCACTGGCTTGCAGGAGATATGAAGCTGCCATATTGCCTTTTCAGCGCACTTGCCAGAAGTGAAGACGGAGATGAGTTAAGAGATCTTGCAAGATCAGATGATCTTAAGCCTTCTAATTCTGTCCCGTTCTTTGACCTCGAAGGCAACAGGACTAAGGGTTACGAAGTCGTAAAGGTACCTGCTGACAAGGTCATCGAACTCTACGATGCGCATAACCAGGCAAACCGGGATGAAGAGAAGGAAGCGGGACAGGAAGAAGACAACAAGGATCTCTTTGATACGGACGGAAAACTGATCCTTCCTTTGTATGAGCATCAGGACAGTGTCGATATTCCGTTCAAGGTTTCGGTTACAGGAATCGGCGGAGAAGGAAAGCCTTCCGATACAACGCATGTCGACCTTCAGATCAGGGGCATTGACGATTTTGAAAGCGCCATTATCTCGATGCTTACTGCTGCCAACAAAGGTACGATACTCCACAGGATAATGAGATTCATTGATCTTGAAGGATTAAGGGCAGGCAATATATCTTTTGAAGATGAGATCAAAGCGCTTATAAAGTCAGGTTATCTCAATATCTGCACTCCTGCCGATGCAATGGAAGTCGCTTCAGAATTTGAAGAGGGCATAATGGCATTCTGCAAAGACGGCAGATGCGAAGACATCATCAGAAGCTTTGAAAAAGGTTCAGCCCGTTCCGAGAAACCGATCGTATTCTCGGTTTACATCAATGGCAATGAAGGCGATTCGGCTCTTGTCCAGGGAATCATCGACCTGATCTATAAGACATCCGAAGGCTATACGATCCTCGACTATAAGACGGACCGCTTAAGCGGCAAAAACCCTGAGGAGCGGGCCAAAGAAGCAAGGGAGAGACATGCATTCCAGCTTAACAGTTATGCTGCCGCATGCGAAGAGGACGGCGTTAAGGTCGCCAACAAGCTTTTGTATCTTGTCCGTTACGGGGAGTTTGTTGAAGTTTAATTACCGGATCTCTTTTTGCCGGCATCGCGCTTTCTGATGGCCCGGAAGAAGTCAAGCATCATCTGTGAGCATTCTTTTTCAAGAATACCGCCTTCGAATTCGACTTTATGGTTGTGTCCGTGAGAGACTTCGAAAATGTCATTACAGGATACGACCGCGCCGCTTTTAGGCTCATAGGCGCCGAAATAGACCTTGCGTATTCTTGACTGGATGATAGCTCCGGAGCACATAGTGCAGGGTTCAAGCGTTACGTACATGTCGAAGTCTTCAAGTCTCCAGTCGCCGAGTTTTTTGCATGCTTTGTCTATTGCTATCACTTCGGCATGGGCGAGTGCGTTACCGCGTGTAAGTCTTAAGTTATGGGATCTGACATAGATCTTGCCGTCTTTTACAAGCACGCATCCGATGGGGCACTCTCCAAGATCTATGGCCTTTTCGGCTTCTCTTATGGCCTCGAGCATAAACCTCTCATTGTCATCTGAAGGTTTTAAGCCGGGATATAACCTGGATCTGGATTTTGGCACGGATATACCTCTCTGGTCATCGGGTGATAGGAAAGATGATACAGACGGGGAGACAGAAGTGTCAAGTGACTTGTAAATGGTGCTTGACGAGTAACAAATAGCATATTATAATAAACGCTTGCTATAAGCAGAACTATGCCTACACAAAGGGAATGCCGTATTTACGGCCTGTTTCAAACCACTATCCCTGTAATTCGGTAGGGCGATCTGGTCAGCTTAGAGCCCATACTTCAAAGACAAAGGATGATTATTTGATGGCAACTAAACAAGGTATGTGCAGAAACTGCGGTTCGCTGGTTATGTTTGATGACAGAGACGAACTTTGCGAGTGCGTATTCTGCAATTGCGTTTTCCCTTCTAAGGAAGCAGCTGAACTTCTTGAGAATCCTGACGGACACGAATTCAAGAACGAGAAGTTTGAGAAAACGGAAGGTTCAAAGCATTATTATTCGAATCCCGTAATGCCTGATGTTGTAGAGAAGGCAGTTCAGAGGGATAAGGTTTCAAAGACACAGTCGGATACTGCTAAGCTTAAGCCCAATGAATTCGAGATCTCGCCTAACGATGTTAAGGCTCCTAAGAAGCTCATTATCGGAATGGCAGCAGGTGCACTCGTTGTCGTTGCGATCATTATGGCTATCGCTTTACCGCTGTATTTTAACCGCAAGTCGCTGAAGCAGTCCATTATTGCAGATATCGGAAATGTTTTCGATAACGCAGATACAGAAGAAACATCTTTCACAAATTTTGATTATAAGCAGTTCAACATCTACGGACTTTCATGTCAGTATGTAAAGCTCGGTCTTTCTGATGTAATTACCGAGGATCAGGCAAAGACACTTTATTCCAACTACGTTCAGCTCCGTACGGAGAAGCGCGGTGAGGAATCAGGTGAGGTTGAGATGTATATCTACACTCCTGATACGATCTTCTTCGTAACAAAAGACGGCGTTACAACGGATGTTCAGACTCCCGTTGAGATACTGCCGGCAGAGACGACCAAATAATATCCCACGGCCGTAGCGATAACGGCACAGATGTTATTCAGACAAAGCACATTGA
>X410_Impala__coassemble_36_pt1 | contig 30110 bp, 26 predicted proteins | sample X410_Impala__metabat2_low_PE_001 | metagenome-assembled genome bin X410_Impala | reverse complement strand
TGAAAAAAGGTCGCGAATGGGCGACCTTTATTTCTTTTAAGGCAATGAATAAACGATTACACAATCGTTAACAGCGTAAACGAAATCCGTATTAGTTGTTCCGAATGAGGAAACCATAGGATTACTGCCAGCGTTATTTGCTGCCGACCAGAAGATATATGTAATCATTACAATATCCTCATAAGACGCATACCAGCTAATTCCGCTTAACCTATACTCACAATCGTTGTAATGCTTTCCGAAATTGCATAGAGTATTACGATGCGTAATGTCGGAATCATTATCCGGATAATACATGCCGCCGCCATTTGCGAGATACTTTAAGTCGATTGATGCGAACTGATGTCCAGTAACTCCAGGAAGAGTTTCTTCGCCATAGTTTGCCAAATCAATTCGAGATACGATATCTCCGTCGCGATGCGTGAACCATGTGACGTAGGTTGTATCACTATTATTCCAGTCTGCTTCAGTGTAGGTGTCAGCTCCTGCCCATCCAAGATCATAGATCATAGGGATAAGATCAAACCACTTGCCGCCATTGTAGTCATAGATGTAGTCATCTACATTAACATCCATAGAGATTGTTACTCCGTAGACATTATATGTATAGGCTCCAGTCTGAGGCTGAGTTGTAGGATCTTCGTTAACACTAGGATCTTCTGTAGGGTCTTCGTGCCAGTAACCATCTTCTGGAACCTCTGGGGGATCTTCCGGTACGTCGCTGACAGGGTCTACAGTAGCGTACTGCGTTGTAGGCTGTACGTCCTGCTGAGATGCACCTGCGCCGCCGCATGCTGACAAAGAGATCAGCATGCAAGTTGCCAATATGATACTCATTACCTTCAAAAGCTTTGAAGAATTGAGTATATTTTTTCCGAACATTCTATTCTTGGTCGTCATACTAATCACCTTCCTTTTAGGTGATTTTCCGGGGTATCACACTTCCTTTTTGCAATCGGTGCGTATTCTAGGATGTCATTCTTGGCTTCCTCACTTACGAAAAACTTATAGTAGCCATAACGGCTTCGTTTTCCGATGTGATCGTTGACGATCCGATTCCCGGGCCTTGTACTGTTGCTTTTCTGTCTTGAACAAGTAGCAACCAAAATCATCACCTCACTCTTCAGCAACCTTTCAATGCATAACCGCATAATGTATGCGCTGTATATTACATAGGCTATTTTATCATAATCATGACGATTGAGATTCTTTTATCCATTAAAATGATATGTAATTATGAGAAATCGATAATAGTTTTTGACGGAATACCTTATTAAACATAGACATTTATTATATGAAAAATGTAAAATATATAAGATAAGGATAGAAGGCAGGACGCGTATAAGAACACTACACAATCGGCAACATAAGCAACAACGGCAACGAATTGGAGATGATAAACGATGAGTAATCAAAGAAGGGATAATGATCATCTGTTCAATAAGTTGTTTGTCGCATATGCCGAAGTTTACATGAAGGATACTTATACGTATTCGATCAATCTAAGAGATATCGTAGATAACAGCCGGCCGAGACTTGAGACAATGGTGCTCGAGTACTATGACTTCATAAACAGAGACAGCACTTATCGGAAAGCTTCCAAGAAAGAGATCGTTTCCGGGATACCGAGCGGCTCATCTATAAAGAATTACTCCGATGATCTTTATGATTACAATGCCCTTCCCCATCAGGCAGAAGAAAAATGCAGGATATTACTTCGTGCAATATATCAAACTTTATACAAAGAGGGCGAAGGAAGAAAACGTCTGTCGATTGTTAAAGACACTATAGTCGATGTTATTCATGAAACAAGAGAACTATGCATCATCGATTCCCAGGAATTAAGAAAATGGATCGATGACCTGGATCATATATATTCTCTTATTGATCTGGCCCTGATTGCTTCTTATGACGAAAGCCGGAAGGCTGTAAAGGAACTGGTAAATCGTGTCTTATCAAAAGATAATGATCAGCCCCGGATTCCTCCCGTTCAGTTTATACTTGGTTCAGCTGATACAAATACGATGACAAATATGCAGAATACGATCATAGATTTTCGTAATAATCTTAGAAAATTGTATTCTGACGAGATGTTTTTGTGTCGTGTAACACGTGCGTCAACTATCCAGCGCGAGTATCAGAATCATAATTTTAACGTTTCCATTGATGAGAAATACGTGTTCGTTTTGGATTATAACGTGTCTAATGAAGATGAGTTGGTATACCAATTGTTAAAGCGCGGTACCGGAAGCAGATATCCTTTGCTTGAAATCTGGATGAGAGATAATGCAGAGCAACACGGACGTCAAAACGACAGCGCGATCAGACTTCTTAAAGATGCAAATGAACAGGGATTCAGAATAACAACCTACAAAGATATCACGGACATAATATTTGATGTCTTCAGTAATCTTGTTAAGAATGATATCAAGTTGGCTGAGCGCGATATTCGAATAACCAATGCTCACCTATATGTTGACGGCAAAGAAATGTTATCCCTGGAACACAGTTCTCCATATAACAGTGCACAGGCTGAGCTATTGAACAATCGGATCTCCGATCTGACAGAACAGCTTCAGGATCATATAGAGGAAAGTATCAACATACTTGAAAGAATAGAATTATGCCGTAGCCAACTTCAAGGCTATAAGGACAGTATGGATGAGATCCTTACTATGTTGATATGTAACCGTAATCGTCAGAATTCAGATTTAAGCAAATATCAAAGTGTATCCTTCTGGGGCAGCGACAGTGAAAGTGCTCGCAAAGAATTAGATGATCCGCAGTGGATACGGATTCGTGAAAAAGGCGAGAAAAGCATCGAAAAAGGTATGCAGCGCCTTGAAGAATATATGGAAAGCAGATTTTTGCTGATACAGATCCTTCAAAGTCAGATAAAAGAAGATGATCGCATATCAAATAAAGCTGCAGTACGGAAAATATATGAAGAAATGGAAGGGTTATCTCTGAAGTATAATATCCGGCATGACATGATATTAAAGTATGCTGATTACCTTAACAGGATCTCACTATACGATGAATGCATAACAAAGTCTGAAAGACTGCTCAAATTATGCGAGGTTTTTGAAGACAAAGATAATCTGCACGATCGGGTATGCATCCTCCTTGGTGATGCATATAAAGCCGTCGGTAAGTATGATGAATCATTTGATTACTTAGACCGTATCTTGGATAAGGACTATGATCGGAGCAGCAAAATAAGACTTCATGCCATAGTATCTAAGCTTGGCGGAATGATTTTGACCCACGACATGAAGTCATTCGGTCCGTTATTGGCAACTATCCCGAAAACGGTGTTGCAGGAAACATATGAAGATCCGGATATGACTATGATACAGGCCAGGATCTATCATGATCAGGGCGTATATTATTCCAGTAATTCGGAGTTTAAGAAGGCAATAGATAGTTATGAGAATGCGATTAGACTGTATAAGTCTTTGGGCGAAAAATACGCAAAGGACTCTTTGAGGGCTGCTGAGATAGCGGACAGAATGACAAGGTCCATAAATAATCTGTCGGGTATATATTTATTTACTGATAACTACAATCTTGATCTCGCAGAGTCCGGATATACGAAAGCACTTGAAATAACGGAGAAATATTCTGCTCCACACCTGTTCCCTCGCATTTTCGAGCCCAAGAAGACAATATACATGTTAAGGCTCGCCCTTATTATGAAAGAAAGGCACGAATATGCTGATGCATTAAGAAGCGTGTCTGAAGTTATCAATCTTAGAAGCGGGTTTGCTGAAAATAATACGAAATATCGAAGAGGTTTGATGTTTGCAAGAATACAAAGAGCGGATCTTTATATAGAGATGAATGATCTGTCGTTAGCCAAGGATGATCTGGACGAAGTTGAAATCATCATGAACGATAAAGATACGGATAATTCATCGGCAACAATAGAGGTCAGGTGCAATTATTATTCAACGCTGGCTATATGGAAGCTCATGAAGAAAGATCGGCAACGCAAGAAGCAGTACGATCTAGCAATCAAATACTGGGATGAGTTTGCTACAATGAGTTCAGTTTATGCAAACCGCAAAAAGAATGAGTTCATTCGAAGATATGAAAAGATATTAAGTGATCAAACAAAATGATCGCATCATAACGTGAAGTAAATGGTGACGCTGTCGGATTCCGATGGCGTTTTTTATTCCCGTTCGCATAATCTTTCGGATTTTGGTTTTGATTTAGTTTTGATTTGTAATCCGAATACCGGTCTCTCCTTTTACCATAAAGTCAGTTGTTGTGTAGTTCTTAGAGGCGCATTGCTTTAGACCCAAAACTATATTAGGGGTTGGAGAGGAGGTGATACAAGGGATGAATCCCTTTATCGAATTTATAAGCGAACTGGTCGAGACCATTGAGCACTTGTCGGAAAGCTTACAGATCCTAGAGCAGCACATGATCATCGATGAGGAAGAAAAACGATTCTATCAAAAGGAGAAAACACAATGAAGAAGAACAGAGTGATCGTCAAAGGAAGGATGGCCTTTGCACATCTTAATAATCCATCCAATGTTGATAAGAAGTATGGGATGACATTGATCATTTCCAAGGATGATGACCAGTCGGTTGGTCGTATAAAGGAAGCAATCGAATGCGTCAAGGAAAGTAGCAAAGAAAAATGGGGCGGCTATGTTCCGAATAACCTCAAGATTCCCCTTCATGACGGAGATATTGAGAAACCGGAGAAAGCACAGTTCCGCAACAGTTTCTATCTTAATGCCAAGTGTTCCGATCCGCCTCAGATAGTCGACAGAAATGTCGAGCCTATAGAGAACCGCGCCGAAGTGTATTCCGGGTGCTTTATCAATGTAAGTCTCGTGTTCTACGGATACAACATGAGCGGTAACAGAGGCATAGGAGTATGGCTCGGCAATATCCAGAAGATCAAGGACGGTCCCAGAATGGCGAAGAATCATATCGATGCCAGGGATGAATTCGAAGTAATCGTGTAAGGAGGCGTGCATATGACAGAGTTAATGAATATAGCGGACGTCAGGCCGTTCCTTAAGTTCGATGAAAACGGAAAAGTCAGGGATGATCTGTATAACTACAAGATGATCTTCTCTCATGACCCGCACCTTCAGGGAATATGTTTCAACGAGGCGACGAGAAGTATTGTCATTGACGGTCAGCTTCCGTGGGACAGTTCAAACGGAGAATGGAAGTATAGTGACTGGACCAATCTTTTGATGTATATCAACGAGAAGTACGGCATCTATTCAACAAAGAAGTGTCAGGAAGCAATGTACGGTGTGGTAAGCCTTTCGCGCAAGGTAAACCCGATCAAATCCTATATCGAGGACCTTGAGTGGGATAAGACACCTCGTATCCCGGATCTTCTTATAAAGTATCTGGGAGCTGAAGATAATCAGTATGTGCGGGCCGTAACGGTCAAGACATTAGTTGCTGCTATTGCGAGACTGTATGATCCCGGTATCAAATTCGATTATGTCCTGGTTTTGTGCGGCATGCAAGGAATTGGAAAGAGTACATTGTTCTCGAAACTGGGGATGAAATGGTATTCGGATTCCATGACCATCGGCGACATGAAGGATAAGACCGCCGCAGAGAAACTCAGAGGCGTATGGATTATGGAGATCAGTGAGCTCGCAGGACTCCGGAAAGTCGATGTAGAGACCGTCAAGGCATTCATATCCCGCTGCGATGATCAGTACCGAGAACCCTATGCAACCTACGTTCAGACCCATCCCAGATCCTGCATTCTTGTCGGATCTACCAATACAACAGACGGTTTCCTTCGTGATATTACGGGAAACAGAAGGTTCTGGCCGGTTATGGTAACGGGCGAAGCCGAATCTACGGTATGGGATCTTACCGAGTATGACATCGGACAGATATGGGCAGAAGCATTATATCGGTATAAGGATGGAGAGACGCTCTATCTTCCCAAGGAAGTCGAGAAAATGGCATATGAACAGCAAAGTCAGGCGATGGAGACTGATCCTCGTCTGGGTATGGTTGGAGAGTATCTTGAATCGACTAAACAGGACAGAGTCTGCCTTATGGAGATCTGGTGTGAATGCTTTATGCGCGACAGAAGTCTGATGAAACGCAGGGACGCATATGAATTGGAAGGCATACTTCAGCAGCTTGGTAACTGGGAAGTATACAAAGGAAATACTACGGGAAAAACAAGGATTCCCGGGTATGGAGTACAGAAAACTTTCGTTAAGAAGAATACACAAAATGAGCATATCTATGTATATGAGAAAGGACAAGATTATGGCCAATAATTGTAACAGTGAAGATGTCGCTCGCAGAGCGACCGCAATGGGAGTAGAGCTCATGTGCTGTAAGGCACTTGATGAGATCGAAGTAATGTTCGGCTGTATGTCGGACATGAAATCGAAGTTGGCTCTTTCCCCGGGAAGGATACAGCAGCTCTATGACTATATGGATCTGCCGAGAGATCCGTTTGAATTTCTTGCTACCGTCCCAGCCGCTTCCCCTGAAGTGACGACGATGAGGAGAAATCTCAGGATCATCATCGAAGAACTCCCGGAGTTCGATCCATATGATCTCTGGTTTAAGTCGGATACCATCGGAGATCTCGATGAAGTTGTTTTGATGATACGAGCGGAGAAAAAGCGTATTGCTACTGAGTATCAGAAGCATTTCAAGGAGTTTGAGAGGAGGTACGGAGATGAGTAGTTACGATGATTACTGGATCAACAGAGCTGCCGAAAAAGTTAAGCAATATCTTCATTATAAGGATTATGTTGCAAATCTCAAGAATCTGTACTGCAAGGAGGTGACCAAGTAAGATTATGATTCGTGCAACTGTCGATGACTTGTTTGATAAGGATCTGCTTGATAAGGCTATTAAAAAGGTCGAACGCAAGAAGGGTTCCTGCGGATTCGACGGTGTATATTCACAAGATGTCAGGCAGTTATGGCTTAAGGACGGCGATCAGATTGAGAAGAATATAAGGAATGCTTCATATTTCCCCTGTATTGCCGATGCGTTCGAGATTAAGAAAAAGAACGGAAAAAAGAGAAATATCACAGTTCCTGCCGTAACAGACAAAGTCATCATCCGTGCTCTTCACATGTTGCTTTCGCCCCAATACGAAGAGATCTTCAGCAATCGAAGCTTTGCTTTTCGACCCGGACGGGGCACCATGGATGCAATCCGTTACCTGCGCAATAAAATGAATGCCGGATATGATTGTGTGATAAAGACGGATATCAAGAGTTGCTACGATACTATAGATCACCAAACACTTCTGGCGATACTAAAAAGAGACATCTTGGATAAGCGATTATATACGTTGCTTAAGAGATATATAGATATGAAGTATTGCAAGTACAACCGGGTGATCAAGATGCGAGTCGGCATTATGCAAGGAAGCGCGCTAAGCCCACTTCTGGCCAATATATATCTGAATGAATTTGATCAGATGATGGAGAAACGTGGATTCCAGTTTGTTAGGTATGCAGATGACATCGTGTTGCTCGGTAAAAATAAAAAAGAAGTCCAAAGAGCTTATGCTGCAGCGAAGACCATGTTGGATCAGAAACTGCACCTTCAGCTCAGCGACGATAAAACGACCCAAAGCCTCCGGAGGGGCATCGATTTTCTGGGGTATCACATCGGAAAACGAAGCCGTTATGGCTACTATAAGTTTTTCGTAAGTGAGGAAGCCAAGAATGACATCCTAGAATACGCACCGATTGCAAAAAGGAAGTGTGATACCCCGGAAAATCACCTATCATGGCTGGGGAGTTTCAATAGAGGATGGCTTAACTACTACAAGTATGCAGATAGGAAAGAACTCAAAAAACTCAGTCTTTCCGTTGATGAGAACCAAAAACAGTTTTACATATCACATTGGAGTGAACGCGCCGGTTATACAGAACCGCAACTTCAGATGATAAAAAGCGTTATGTATGAATTTGTTTCCATGAATGACTGGTTAGGCGAATTAATGGGAAGACTATCTTTGATCAGAAAGTGAGGATTATTATGGGTAATAAGTATTCTAAGTGGTTAGACGGAAACCAGTTTAATAATTCCGTCCGTCTCAGAAGAAGATATGATAATATCGATACGACACCGATGTGCACTCCGATGGTCCGATATGAATATAAAAAGAATATCATTTCAAAACCGGGACATTTCGAAGGAGAATTGAACGAACTTCAGAAGAAAATACTGAGTCTGGTAACATTTCACTGTTTCCTGTCAAGCAAACAGATCCAGACATATTTGGAACTGCAAGGTATGGACGTAAGCATGTCCGAGATAACTCGAACGCTCGAATACCTGATCTACTATAACCTCGTTGAGAGGAATACCGTCATTCGTCGCGAAACAACTTATAATCGCGAGAAATTACAATATGTTAATACGAATTACGAAGGCGTGAAACTATATTCTCAGGGCGTCTTCAAACCCTTTGAGCATACTAATTTCCCTTCTTGCCCTTTGAAGAATCTGTCAATTATGAAACAGGAAAGCGGTAATGCGATTCCTTCACTTGCTATCAGTATGCATATTGTCAACCAGATACTGTTGAATAATATGATCTATGTCGGTAATGTTCAGAGATTCAGGATTGCTCAGATCAAATATCTGCCGGGAATGCGACTGGTTGTTCCCCTCGAGATTGTTACCGAAAACAGAACCTATTACTTCATCAACTCCCTGTTTCTAACGGCATATAGGTTGCAGGAAGTTTTAAGCAATTGGAACGATTACTCTGCAAAGCTGCAAGGGAAAGACTGTAATAGTGAGATCTGCATGAATAAACACAATAGAAACGGAGAGCTTCCGCAAAGAAAATATGAGCGGTTTACGCTGGTGATTATCGCGGTCAGTAACGTACACTTGATGCAGGTCATGGATATTGTTAACAAAGCAGATATTGAAGACTTTGATATAGCTTTTACAGTATACGATGACTGGTTCCAACCGAAGAAGGGTAACTTCTTCCTAAGGGAAGCAATCCGATAAATGAGCCAATGCAATCTGCGTAAGCGGATTTGAACATATAAAAGTACGCCCGCCGTACATAAACAACATCTCCCGCCGGATAGCGGGAGATAGTTGTGTTTGGGGATAATATAAAAGAATACGTGGTAAAATACATACAGAATGGATTACAACATATCGAGGTGAATACTTATATGAACGAATTATCAGATTATAGTCATGCCGTTGCTATCATAAAGGCGGCGGTTGAACAGTCGAGATATAGGGCTCTTCAGGCTGGTAATGCTGAGATGCTCTCGCTTTACTATGGTATCGGGAAATATGTATCGGAGAATACAAGAAACGGTGCTTGGGGAACCGATGCTATAAAACAGATCTCAATGCGGTTGCAGAAAGAGTTGCCGGGACTGAGAGGCTTCTCTGAGAGTAACATCAAAAACATGCGCCAGTTCTTTGAAGAATGGGCGCCTTATGTAAATCGCCAGCCAGTGGCTGACGATTTAGAATTAGACGGCAAATTCCTTCTGGCAGAAATTCGCCAGCCGGCGGCTGGCGATTTGGACTGGAAAGAATTCCTTTCGATAGGATTCAGTCATCACATGGAGATCATTGCCAAGGTTAAAGATGTTGATGCCAGGATCTTTTATATCCACGAATGTGCAACTCGTGCGTGGGACAAATATACTCTGCGTGATTATATCAAGTCGGGACTGTATCAAGGCACGGCCTCATTACCTAATAATTTCGATACAGCATTAACGGATACGAAGTTTGCCATAAAGGCAACCAAAGCCTTCAAGGAAAACTATCTTTTAGATTTTATCAATATTGAGAATCTCGGGGAGTCTGATGAAGATATAGATGAACGCGTCATAGAAAATCAAATTGTCAATAATATCAAGGAATTCATCCTTAGATTTGGTACGGATTTCATATTTATCGGAAATCAGTATCGTATCGAAGTTGCCGGAGAAGAGATGTTTATCGATCTTCTGTTCTTTAACAGGGAGATCAACAGTCTGGTTGCAGTGGAACTTAAGGCCGGAAAGTTCAAGGCAACATATCTCGGACAACTTAATACATATCTTTCAATCTTAGATGATACGGTCAGAAAGCCACATGAGAATCCGTCTGTCGGTATTATCTTATGCAAAGATATGAACAGAAGCTTTGTTGATTACGTTATCAGGGATTATGATAAACCCCTTGGTGTTGCGACATATAAAACATCGAAAGAAATGTCGGAAGATCTTCTTAAAGCATTACCTCCGGTAAACGAACTTAAGAAGTTGTTGGATGATGCGAAAGACGATGATCTCCAATAGCACAGAAACATGTTCCCTTTTGATGTTGATGATGGTATCCTTACATCAGAACGTGGCAACGTTTTGGCAACAGGAAGTCGGATAACCGAAGTTAGTAGGCGACATCAGATAATCTGTATACCACAGTTAACAAAACTAAGCTTGGGAGCCTAGGATAATCTTTCTTAGGGTAGAGTACGAATAATCGCAAAACGCTTGAAAGCCCCTAAAACAGGGGCTTTCAATTTTCATGTCAACAAAATGTCAACAAGACTTTGAAATTCGGGTATTTTTGGTACTTGAGAAGGCATTAAAAATACCAAGAGTTCTTTGCTTGGATGATATAATTATCTTGTCTGAGGGAGTGATTCCTTAGTACAGAAAATCAACAGCATTCCGTACTGATTTTGGGAATTTTGAATCTTGAGAAGAGTTTTCTAATTCTGAGGAGATGCCTCACAGTTGTCTGATGAAGGTTGGATAGCAGAGGACATTTTCATATATTTAGGTAGCGTAGGATAATACAGTAATTGAAATAAAAGACGGAAAACGACGCTTATATTTCAACAACACCTTTATAAACTGAAATAAGTGTTGTATTATCAGAGTTATTATTTCAAAAAGACGGAGGTTCCTATGGGTAGATCAGGTGAATTGGTAACAAATCTGAGCGGAGAAGCTGCATATCAGTCATTTAAGCCCTCACCTTTGCCCCCGAATCCAGGGCTTAATATTACCAGCGATATAGTAAAGAAGCTAGTGGAAGCAAACAGAGATCTGGTAAGGCTCGACACGGCAGCAAAGCTCATACCGAACGTAGAACTCTTCATTTCCATGTATGTACGAAAGGAAGCGCTTATTTCTTCTCAGATAGAAGGTACACAGTGTACGCTGGATGATGTCCTTGATCCTGAGGTTGACGGAAATACAAATCTTGATGTTGGGGATGTCATTAATTATGTTAGAGCCTGTACCTATGCGATTGGAAGACTGGATAAGCTGCCTTTATGTAACAGGCTTTTAAGAGAAATCCATCAGGAGCTTCTTGCAGGAGTCAGAGGTCAGGAAAAGAATCCAGGCGAATTTCGCAGATCGCAGAACTGGATCGGTGCTGCTAACTGCACACTTAAGGAAGCAAGATATATTCCACCGAATGTGGAGGATATGAATGTAGCACTGGCTGATCTGGAAAGGTATATGAACGAAGGGGATGATTACGATCCGCTCATCAGGATAGCGCTAATCCATTATCAGTTTGAAACAATCCATCCGTTCCTTGACGGAAACGGAAGAGTTGGACGCTTGATGATACTGCTGTATCTCTTGGAACAGGGATACATTTCAAAACCGATCATTTATATTTCTTACTTCCTAAAAAAGAATCAGATAGAATACTATGACCGTATTTCAGAGGTAAGACGAAGCGGAAATTATGAACAATGGGTGGGATTCTTTCTTGAAGCCGTATCAGCAGCGGCAAAGGATTCTCTAGCGACGGTCGAAAAGCTTTCAGCACTTCATGATGGTAATATTGAAAGGCTCCCTGTTACTGCGAGAAAGAATAATAACGTAAGAAGAGTCTTCGACTATATAGAGCAGTATCCCATCATTGATATCAAAAGAACGGCGGCTGATCTTGAAGTAAGCTATAACACGGTATCTGCTGCTGTGGGAAAATTGGTTCAGGCAGGGATATTGAAAGAAACGACAAATGCATCACGCAACAGGGTATTCTCATATGAAGAGTATCTGAATATCCTGCGAAAGGATACATGATAAATCTGTTGCCGATTGCAGCAATCTGTACTAATAGACGGCAGTTTGTGATGAGCTTTATCGTATTTAGGAAACCGAAAATTATCGTCGGTTATGTTCCTTGAATGGTCAATACCGTAATTACATAATCCACATATTAACAAGGCTCGGATTGCTCCGAGCCTTGTCATATACATCAACTATATTAGAGTTTTACCTTTCTGACCTTATACTTTTTAGGTCTTCTGGCAGTCATAACAGCGATACAAGCTGCGATAATCATTACTATGCCGAATATGGCCGTTACAGGGAACGTTTCACCGGTGCTCGGAACAGCTGTTCCTGTAGGCGCGGGAGTAGGAGTTGGAGTCGTTGTAGGTGTAGGTGTATTCTCAGCCGCAGCTACTATGGTGAAGTTTACAGTAACACTATCGCCATCATTAAACATAGCTGTAAGAGTATGCTGTCCTACAGATAAAGTCTGAAGATATTCAGGCTTAAGGTTAACGATTACGCTTCCCGCACTATATGTATAATTGCTAGAAGAAACCTCTACATTATCCACTTTAATACCAGTAAAATGATTGATAGTTTCTGCATCATTCTCAGATCTTGTGAATCTGAAGGTAAGCGATCCATTCGTGCCTAAAGTATAGCTTGAGCCTGCTCCCTCCGTGTTCGTATAAGTGATCGGAGCTGTACTTTCTTTGGCATATGTGTAAGTAAATGTCGTATCAGCTGTAATCTCCATGTCGGCTGTAGGTGTTGTATCCCAAGAACCCGCTTTATATGTTGCATCAGGATTTGAGCCTACTGCAGGGATCTGATCAGCTGCCAGCGTCAGAGTATCGCCTTCATAACCTGTAAGAGTTACGGTCTGCACATCAGATCCGCCATTGTTCCAGGAACCGTTCGCTACGTTGAACGTTATTGTATAGCTGATCTGCGTTTTAGCAATCGCATCAGGAACAACAATATTAACATCAGCTGTAGGTATACCAGAAACAGTTACTACAGAATCGCTAGTCTTTGTTACTGTTATTCCATTTTGAGTAATATCTGTAAAATCTGCAAAATGATATCCGGAATTGGCGGTATAGGTGACAGTTTCCATAGCTCCGCTTAATTCACTCTGACTTGTGCTGCCGCCACTAATTATGGCATTACTTCCTCCTGTCAGTAAAACATTATACGTTGCCGGGTTAACGGTTACGGAACAGCTTGCATTCTTTGTACTATCTGAATTACTTGTCACTGTTATGTTTGCTGTACCTACACCAACAGCTGTAACAAGACCATTGGTATCAACTGTTGCAACATTCGTATTATCACTCGACCATATAACAGACTTGTCCGTTGCATCATTCGGGTTAACTGTTTCTGTCAGTGTTTCTGTATCTCCTACAGTCAATGTAGTAGTCGTTTTATTGAGAGATACACCTGTAACATCGACAGTGGTTGGGTTAGCATATCCATAAACCTCAATTTTCTTTACACCGATACTATTGATATCCTGGTAAATGTAAGAGCCATTTACTTTTGGCATTTCTTGTTCTCCCGAAGTTTCTACTACAAAAGGTGCTTCACTGTCTGTAGCATTATTATCTATGTTGTCATAGAATACACATTTGGTGATAGTATATCCATCGGCAGGGGTAACAGTTAACGTTATATCATCTCCCCACCATCCCCAAGCGGGATTACTACGGTAATGTACCTCTCCACTGAACGTAAGGGTAGCCACGCCTTCAGTGCTGTAACTTATAGTCTCAGATGTAGCTGAATCACTATTGCCTCCTGTTCCCGTGATGGTAGTAAGTAATTCCTCTGTAGGCTCTGCATGTGCTGTCATACTTATCCATGGCAGTTGTCCCCAAACGATCAATAATGCTACTAACACACTGAGTGCTTTTTTCAAAACTTTATTCATACGCTAACCTTCCTCGTTCAACATAATAGTCACGCCATACAAAAAGCCGCTGGGTCAGCTAAGACATAAGCTTATCAATCCTTGCGGCATCTGCAAATAGTAATCGTAAAAGGGCGCTATCAGCCTGCTGTGCTGTGCTGTGCTGTGCTGTGCTGTGCTGTGCTGTGCTGTGCTGTAGGCAGTGTCATCCCATCACGCATGACTGTCAAGCCCCTTTCATAAATTCTTATGATAATTTTACCACCTCATGTTTATTCATATTCGTAATATTCAGTGAACATTCGGTAAAGAGATGTTAACTACCTATTTTTCATATTTTGGTTAGAATCAGTTGCAGCAATTCAGTCTATTATGGGCAAAACACTTGCATACGAAGTAGCGTTGCCACACCAGACGTTATTAACATTAAACACACAACAAAATCCATAAGTGGGGAGAATGCAAAATTGTGATATATTTCCCCCAAATACAAAGCTGCGACTTGCGTATATTTGGGAGAAGTATTACAATCGCAATAGTGGACCACGTTACATTTGCCAAAGAGGATCATTATGAAAATTATAAGTAGAAAAGAAGAGAAAAAAGAGCTTGAATACTGTGAAAGGTCAAAGAAGTCAGAACTCATCTGCGTCTATGGGAGACGAAGAGTCGGAAAGACCTTTCTGGTAGAACAAACCTTTAGAGAGTTTGCTTTCAGAGCCGTAGGCTTGGAAAAAGGCACGGCAAAGCAACAACTGAAATCGTTCGGACAAAGGCTCATCGATTACGGCGATGATATAAAGAGTGCTCCCAAAGATTGGTTTGAAGCATTTTCGAGATTGGATAAAGTGTTATCCAAGGATTCGGTACGCCGTTCACCGAACGGGAAAAAGATCGTATTTCTCGACGAGTTTCCGTGGTTTGCAACAAAAAGGTCGGACTTCCTTGTTGCCTTTGAAGATTTTTGGAATCGCAAGGGAACTTTGGATGGAGACCTTGTCTTTATAATATGTGGTTCGGCAACTTCATGGATCATAAAGAATGTAATAAAAGATACCGGAAATATGTTCCGGCGGGTCACAAAGAAGATCTTTATAGAACCGTTTACTCTTGCTGAAACAGAAACATTCTTTAAAGACAGGGAATTTGATTGGCCCAGGGAACAGATAGCCGAATGTCAGATGATTTTTGGAGGGCTTCCCTTCTTCTTTGATCTGATGAATCCGTCGCACAGTCTTAACCAGAACATAAACAGATTGTTGTTCAATAAAGATGCGCTTTACAGGGATGAAACGAGAAGATTGCTGGAGGCCACGCTCAGTGAATCACCTGTATATGGTCAGATCCTGTCAAAGCTGGCGTTTGCAAAGTATGGGATAAAGAAATCCAAGTTGCAGGAGGAAATCGGCGCGTCCAACGGAACATACGGTAGAGCAATACAGGATCTTGTGGACTGCGGTTATATAATCGAGTACAAGAAAAAATACGAAGAATACAACCCCCTATATATCCAGCTTATGGATCCTTTTTTGCTGTTCCATTATCATTATCTGTCGAAGGAAAGAAGAATTGACAGTTATGAAGAGCTGATAAGCGACATGGGAAGATATGATAACTGGCGGGGTCAGGCCTTTGAGATATTATGTTTTAACAACGCGCACAGCATAAAGGCATCATTAGGGATTAGTGGTGTTAAGACTGAAGAATATCCTTGGTACAATTCTGAGGACCATAGAAATGAGCGTGCCCAGATAGACATGGTGATCGAAAGGGCCGATAATATCACAAACCTGTGTGAAATCAAATATACCAATACACCTTTTGAGATTGACGCCTCTTATGAACAGCAACTTTTAAGAAAGAGGGATGTTTTCAAGAAAAAAACGGGAACATCACAAGCGTTGAAGATAATAATGATCTCAGCAAAGGGGCTGTCCGGTACGGCATATACTTCTTATATATCTGACGTGATAACCCTTGATGATCTGTTTGAGTGATAGCTTTGTATATTGTCAGACGAACGCATTGCATAGTATAGGAAATCCCCAATATATTCTACTAAGAAGCCTGCGAAAAATGACTCGCAGGCTTCAATAATTTAGGGTTGTTTTACAGTGGAAGATCATCAATACACATGTAATAGACACATGAGTTCTTTGCTTGGATGATATAATTACCTTGTCTGAGAGAGTGATTGCTTATAAACCGGAAAAGTTGAAATACTCATATTGTTAAGAAAGGAAAGTCTGCATATGTTTTGTTCCAATTGCGGCACACAGGTTGGGGATACTGAAAAGTTTTGCAAAGTCTGCGGAAAACCTTTAAATGTTCAGGCAGCGATGCCCGTGATGCAACAGGCACCTGTCAATCAGCAACCTGTATCAGAACAGCAGGTTCCGGCACCGAAGCGCGGCAGAGCCTATGGTCCTCAAGAGCAGAAAAAGGCCAACAAGCTTTGTGTCATCTCACTCATACTGGGAGTTGTTATACCTTTGGCAGCTTGTATTATAGCCGGGGTGGCAGAAAGCCTCGGCTCAATTCCGAGTTATTATTTTATTACGATGGTTAGCTTCTTTCCTTCAGCTGCCATGATAGCCGGAATTGCGCTCATGATCGTAGTCCGCGTTAAATACAGTAAAAGCAAATTCGGCCTTGTCCTGATGATCATATATTGTGTTTACGTGGCGGTAGCTCTTATATTCATTATAATTGCATTATCATCGTGCAGCGATTTCATAGGATCTTCATCCTGCAGTTAAAACTTAACGAGATAAACGGATCTATTTACAAAGATAAAACTGCCTGAAGATTCCCTCAGGCAGTTTTACTTTAACATCATATATTTCGCAGATTGCGATAAACCGGTCGATTCATTCCTTTTTCTTTTTTGCTTCCTTTTTCTTCATCTCTTCATATGTAGCCACTGTAGCGCAGTATGTTGCTGCACTTGAAGCGAGAATTACATAGTTGGTATCATATGTGCCTGTGGCCCAGCCGTATACTGTATGGATGAGCAGGGCAATAATTACGCAAGAATAAATGATTACGATTACCTTAAAAACCTTAAGTGTTGTGATCTTCTTCTCAGTTGATTCTTTCATAGCTGTTTTCCTCTTTGATATTGATTTGTTTTTCCTTTGACATCATAAAAATACCAAACAGGATCACACTAAAACTCATTCCGTCGCGAATAGTAGATATTCTGTCGCAAAATGACTTATCTCTATAACAGTACATAAAGTGCAGAAAATAAAGAGATAAAACAACAGGCACGACTTCCCGGAGTTTCGTGCCTGTTTATTTGATTAGATTCTTTAAGCTGTGAGCGCAGGGTTAATTGCTTATCCGACGCCTATGTCTGAAATGGAATAATCAACGTAATGGATTATTGCGATGATATCCTCCATGGTAAGAGAGCCGGAACAAACACAGCCTTCAGTTTCCGATGCATAAACCACCTCTCCGTTACCGACATATATTGCAATGTTATCGGAGTCATAAACTACTACATCACCGACCTGAATTGCACCTACCGATACTGAGTCATATGCGCCATCAACTCCAAGAGTTATTTCTTCGACGTCAAACGGAACGGATAAACCGTAGTATTCTTTGTAGCAATATGTTACCAGGCCTATTCCATCAAGACCAATATCCGGGTGATTGCCTCCTTCAGCATAGGGTGTGCCGATAAGTGTCTTTGCAAATGCAGCGAAATCTTTGGGTCCGTCTACATCCAGCCTCCAGATCCGGCCACCTTCGTATGCTTCGGACTGCTCCCCTGTTTCTTCCGTTTCTGAGATTTCTGTTAATGAGACTTCTGTTTCAGTAACTTCCGGTTCGCTACTAGCAACCGCTTTTGAATTAAGTGCGCATCCTGCGCTTACAAAGAGCAGTACAGCCGTAATAGCAATGGCAGTAGCCTTCTTTCCCTTTTTATAGTTGATAATATTTTTCACTCTGTTGGTAACCTCCGTTTTGCTGATGTTGGCTTTGCTGAATCCCAACGGAGTTACCAGATATCTTTTGGCCTTACTTTGCATTGCGAAAGAAACGATCGACATTGTATATGCCTGCTTAAGATCAGTATCCATGCCTTCCACGACACTCTCATCGCAGTTCATCTCGATATCCTGCTCGAAAAGTTTGTAAGCAAGCCATACCAAAGGATTGAACCAGTGAACGGCAACGGCGAACATTCCTATTATCTTGATAAGCCAGTCGCCGTGTTTGATATGGGTCCTCTCATGAAGCAGAATATATTCTTTCTCATGTTTATCGAGAACGTCAGGCAAATATATCCTTGGAATGAAAAGTCCGAAAACAAACGGTGCGCTGATCTTATCAGACACATAAACATTTCCGCTTATATGCTTCGAGTTCCTAAGCTGTCTCTTAAGCATGATGAATTGAACAGAACAGAAGGCTGTAATACCCAAAGCACCTGTTAGCCATACTGTTGAGAGTGTGGTCTTGATATCCGGTAACGTATCCGAAGTTGTAAGGTTCACTGACAGAGTCTCATCCCCATAATTAACGGCCGTTCCGGTGCGGATCGATTCCTGTTGCTCTGTATTTGCAGCGTGATCAGCTGTTACAGCTTTGGTATCAGCTAAATTGTCAGGCAGTGCTGCATCGTGAACCTCTGTGATTTCAGTTAAGGTCTGTGTGTTTAATGGAAGAAAGTTAAAGAAACTGAATGACGATTCAAAGCTGAATGGCACAAGTAATCTGAACGCCACAACAGCCCAAAGGATCATGATGAATCTCTTTGATCTTTTTCTCAGAAGGAATCTGGCAAGCATGGTAATGAGGATTACTATGCTGCCTGTGACGGACATCTCAAGAACTTTAAGGAATAAGCCACCCATCACTTGCCACCTTCCATGTTTTCCTTTATGAGTTTCATCAAAGCTTCAGCATCTTCATCGCTTAAGGTCTTTTTGTTACCGAAAAAAGCTGCCACAAATTTTGGCAGAGAACCGGAAAAACTGTCATTTATTATCTGGTTGCTCTCTGATATCAGAACTTTTTCCTTAGGAATAAGAACGCGTACGATCGTATCCTCATTCGTGACAAAACCTTTGGCGATCAGTTTTCGAAGAACGGTATATGTAGTTGATTTGTTCCAGCTGATCCTGTCACCTGCGATCTTCACCAGCTTGCCTGACTCAACAGGTGCTTCCTGCCAGATGATCTCCATCAGTTTTTTCTCAGCTTCAAACAATACCAGTTCTTCCATTTCACTAACCTCAACTTTGCTTGGTTTAATGCGTTAAACCGAATTGAGTTTAACCTGATAAACCAGATCTGTCAAGCATTAGACTCTCCGGTTATTCTGATTATCTGTCTTACCGCCTCATTAATTCCGCCTTCAGTGCGGATCTTCTCGGAGATCTCTTCTGCATTGTGTTTTCTGAGCCGGAAGTCTTTTTTCATCTCTTCAATGGCTTTGACCAGTCTTTCTTCAGACAGGTCTTTTGCATCTATATGAGTTGTTGCCACGCCGCACTTTTCGAGTTGCATGGCAAAACCCAGCTGATCTAAAACATGCGGAACAGGAATTGACGGAATCCCGTAGATCATTGATGCTGCCGTAGTACCAAAACCACAGTGGTGAATAACAAAGCTTCCCTGCCTGAACAGCCAGCTGTGCGGCACACTCCCGCATGAGATCATGGTATCAGGAAGATCATAATCCTGAAGTGTTTTCTGGAAGCCCTGGATCACAGCGCGGCAGCCGGTCTTTTGGAATGCGTTTACAAACATATCGAGCTTAGCCTTATCCGCTCTGTCCTCAAATGACATCGCACCTAGTGCGAGGATCACAGGCTTCTCACCTTCTTCGATGAATCCTGCAAGCTTGCCGTCCGGAATATATTCCGGCTCTTCATCGTACCAGTAACCAGTAAGTATATTCTTATCCTCCCAGTACGGGCTCCGCTCTACGACATATTTGCTTATCGGGATCAGATTCAGTTTATCAGACCTTAATTCATCGCCGTTTTTCATGGGTCCTAAACCATATTGTTTGCGGATCTTATTGAATGGTTTGTCGATCTGTTTTCCGATCAATTTTCCAATGAGCCTGTCCTTAAAACTTACAGGCTTATTCTTCTCAGGGATCATCTCTGTCTGAAGAGAGACATCCACCGTCGGAATCCCTAATATGCCTGCTTCGACAGCACCCATCTTACTGTGTGTCACAACGATGAGATCCCTGCCCTCGCAGAGTTCATATACCTCTTTTGAAGAATCACGTATGATCTTCATTATGAAGTTCATACACCTGATCATGCTTAGTGCCGCATTGGATGACTTGCCTCTTATGGCAGCAGCTTCTGCCTCGATGTCAATATCCGGTCCGACGGGCTCAAAATGCACGCCATCGGATTCTATCAGGGCACGCCAGCATGGGTGCGATCCAAGAATTACATCAAAGCCGGAATTAATTAGTGCGCGGGATAAGATAATATACGGCTGGACATCACCTCTGGTGCCCATGGTAAACATAGCTATCTTCTTCATATAACTCCGCCGTTCATCAATGCATGAACTTCTTTTTTGTATGCTTTCTTTCTCTCTTCGGTAAGTTCACCGTTAAGAAGATATCTATATGTCAGCATAGTCATATATGCGTGATATTTGCGGACAATGGCATCTACCTGGGATTCGGAAAAAACACCATGAGAGGCAAGCATTCTGAATACTCTGAGATAGATATCATAAGGGTCGGTAAACATAGTCTTCTCGTAAAGCGCACGCATTTCTTCATTATGGAACTGTTCGATCATCATCAGCCTTATCATGAGATTGCAAAAAGGATCGAAAAGATAACTGTCCATCATGTATGAATCAATGATATCCGTGCTTTCGGCATTCTTTTTCTTTGTCTTACCGGAAGGCATCTGCGGCATCTCATCTATGTGGATCAACAATCCTTCTATATGCTCTTTGAACTTAGCGATAAGCGAATCAAGGATATCCATCTTATTTTTGAAGTGATAATAAAGCGTGCTTTCCTTAATACCGACCTCACCGCAAATATCCCTTATCGATACTGCTTCATAGCCTCTTTCAGAGAACATATGAAGCGCTACATCCATTATTTTCTCTTTTGTGGTCATAACCAAAACCTCTCTAACGATTGTTAGAGCAATAATACCTAACAACTGTTAGAGTGTCAACCGGATGATATAATACATTTTGTATGAGGGATGTAACTACCTTGAAAAAGGAAAGGTTATTCTATGAACAGAGTCAGGTCAATACGGATTGCAGCAGCATTACTTGCATCAGTCATGCTTCTTTCATCATGCACACCCATAGGAAAGATGCAGCAGAACGGCTGGATAAAGAAGCTCAGTGATGCTTTCCCTGAAGACACATTTACTTTTGACGGTCACCCGGAGCAGGTGTTAACCGGCACTGATTACAGTGTAGTCAAAGTCAGATCTGAATTATACCCGGATGTTTATATCAGCTTGTGGAAAGAAAAAGGAGAGCTTTACACCAATTATCTTGCCATTGCATATGAGGAAGATATCTATGACGAATTGTACCGTGTTCTTGACGGCCGTTTCCCATGCTCAAGTTATGTCATCCGCCAGGCTAACCAAAGGTCATATAAGGGTTATCCTGTCGAAGACATCGGCGCCAGGAAATTCATTAAGAATTATATGGATTACGATTGTCAGGTGCTTTTGTTCTGTGATGATGAATCTCAAATTCCGGATGATGATGAGATAAAAGATATCTTTTTAGAGCTTCTTGATGATGAACCCCGCGTTTATAATCTGCAGCTGTATTATTTCGATGCCAGGGATGCCGATCTGGCCGAAGATAATCCGCTGAAATTCTATAAGGTAAGATATCAGCTCTTCATGACGGAAGAAGATCACATCAACAACATGTATGCTGACTACAACGGAGGAACCGAAAACGACCACTATATAGTCCGCGACATGGATATTTAGTATGTATGACCATCAGGATAAGCTATTGATCAGGTAAGGGGATATTTGTGTTTTTATATCATTTTTTCGATGCCAGGACAGGTCCATTTAAAAGTCTGACTTCAATATCTCAAGATGAAGCCAGAGAAGTTATCGAGAGGATAAAGATAGAACGACCTAATTCTCAATGCGCAGCCAGACATGATAAATATGTGCAATACCGTCATAATTGCGAGCGCATGCTCCGGGAGGCATTTGCAAATAAGGGCGGGATCATGGAGATAGAATCGCCTCACTATATGGTTTTGGAATTCAGCCCATGGTTATCAACATGGTATGAAGAATGCAGATATATAAAAATACCTGTAGAGGAATTTGACCTCAGGACAGTCTCATTTACTTATGGTGACTCAATGCCTACATTCAGCGATAGAGTGAATGATGGCAAAGAGTACAGGAAAAAGGTTTACATGTATGATGAGATCCTGGAAATAATAAAGAAATACGGTATGCCGCAGGAATGGAATGACGATGGAAAGTACGGACCGGAACGGTATATAGAAGCACATATCTGGAGCGATAAGGTAATACAAAAATATGTGCAAAAATATAATGAGGGATTGTACTAGAAATGGAAATATCCGAATTTGGGAATTCCCAATCTGACATTGTATTGATCCAGCCTGTTGACGATCACGATCTTGAAGGAATCGAAAACGAGTTCGCAGAAATTAAACGCGAATGCGAAAATGACTTTTGCCTGATCGCTTTCAAGGTAGATGACTGGAACAACGACCTGTCGCCCTGGAAAGCTCCGGCGGTATTCGGTAAAGAAGATTTCGGCGGTGGAGCTTCAAAAACACTTGAAGAATTGCTCAAGCTGTGTGACGACAAAGAAAAGACTTTTTATATTGGCGGTTATTCACTCGCCGGATTATTTGCCTTGTGGACAGCATATCAGACGGATGTGTTCAGCGGAGTTGCAGCAGCATCTCCCTCTTTATGGTTTCCGGACTTTGACGGATATATGAAAAAGAACGGGATCATGACAGATAATGTTTATCTGAGTCTTGGAGACCGTGAGGAAAAAGTGCGAAATCCGGTTATGGCAACCGTAGGTGACAGAGTGCGCGAAGCACATAAGTTGCTGAAAGAACTTAATGTGAACTGTAAGCTCGAATGGAATAGCGGGAATCACTTTAAGGACCCGGATATCAGAACGGCTAAGGCTTTTGCATGGGTGATGAACCGGCTAAAATAATCCTCATTTGAAAAACGAGGCTCCGGAAATTCCGAAGCCCCTGTTTTTTACCAAATGGAGAAAGCCGTATTACGTGGATGCCCAAACTACGAGCGTTCCGTCGTGTTCCACATCATATCTCAATTCATCGCCTTCGAGATTCTGATCATTCCAGGTAATGTTCTTACATTCGCTGAATGTCAGAGCCGGAGACGGAACATCATGTATGTTGCAGTCTTTAAAATTGATGTCACTAGTCATAGAGAAATACGCAGCTCCGTAAGAGCATTCATAGATCTCGGTATTTATCACATCAACGCCGGAGCACATAAACGTATCAACGCCTGTGACTCCGCAGCCGTAAAGGCGCATATTTTCAACCCTACTATTCTTACATTCACTGAAATAGATAACTCCGCCGGAGCAGGCACCCTGCTCCTTGGTATGACCTGCCGTGAAACCTTCTACAGTCACGTTTCCGCAGTTCTTGAAAACGAGCACATTGGCATAACGGGGAAGAGCTTCAAGAGTCGTTGCTGCAGGATCGGGATCTTTTGCCTTGATGGTCAGGTCATTTACATCATGGATAACGAGCTGAGGACCGTCATATGTCTCTTCCCAACTGTAGAACTCAGTACCAATGCCGCCGTAATTCTTTGCCTTGGTAAGATCGAAATTTGTTCCGTCAAGCACGATGGTGCGGTCAGGTCCGATGACTTCGAGGAACTCATCAACCGTCTTTACCTCGACCTCAGTTCCGGAAGGGACGTCCTTCGCATGCCCGGTGGGAATGGCTACAGTCCTTTGAACCACTTTATCAGGCTCGATGTCACGATACTTCATTGACGCGAACTGATCAGCCTCAATCACGTTACCGTCAATATCGGTAGCGTTGATCTGAGAACCTGCCCTATACCAGTTTTTACAGTTATTATCTTCAAAGCTGCAGCCGTCAACTGTTGCACCCTTTATTCCAAAACTGAAAGCGCCTGAAACAAATACGTTTTTGGTTACCTCATTGGAGAGGAATGATACATTTTCCGCTTCATTCGCGGTAAGCAGTCCTTCTGCCTTGTTGTTGTGGATATTGCAGTTATAGACCGTAAAGCCTGAGCCGTAGTCCACTGTGAAAAGACAGTATGCATCATAATCTTTTTTAACTCCGATATCGTGAATATCACAGCCACTGACCAGAACTTCACTGCAATAATTAGCATCAACTGCACCGTCGCTGCATTCATATATGTCGCAGTCCGTGATATTGAGCTTTTCGCAGCTATGTCCGGTAACACCGATCGTACCGCATCCGTAAAGGCCGCATTTGTCCACATCGAAACCGCTGCAGTTCTCCATGAGGAAAACGCCGCCTGAACACAAACCGGGTTCCTTCGTATGACCTGCTGTAAGATCTGATACAGTGATATTCCTGCATCCTTCGAATTTAATTACATTTGCATATCTCGGAACTGCTGCAACAGTTGTGTTGTCGATTCCGGCGCCGCAGATCGTAAGATCATTAACGTCATGGATGACCAGCTCGGCATCGACTTCGTGTGCATCAGACACTCCGATGGTATTCCATGAATAATAGTCACTACCGGAATCTTCGCCATAATCTGATGCCGTGCTGAGATCATAAACGCCTTCAGCAAGTTCAATCACAGTGTCCGGAGCAATCGCTGCAAGGAACTCATCAACATTCTTAACCTTGACAACGCCGCCTTTCACATCGGGTGAGGCATCAGTCGTTTCTGAAGTTTTCTTGGAAACAGGACCGGCAGCAATACCGCAGCCAGTCAGAAGTGTTATTGCAAGAACAGCTGAAAGTATGCGTGTTCCACTCTTCTTATAATTCATTATCTGAGTAAGCCTTTCTTTTAGATTTTTCTTTTCAGTTGCAAAACTTGTTGCAACGACTGCTGAAGGCAGAGGTGATTGCGCTGCCATCAAGAGGAGTGAGTTACCGTAGGACTGCTTCTCATCTTTGTTCATCGAACCCAGCAGCATCTCATCGCAGCTAAGCTCACATGAACGGTTAAATTCCCTGCGGATGACCCAGGCTAACGGATTGAACCAGTGCAAAGCGAGAATAAGTGATGCAACCCACTTGTAGAGCGTGTCAAAACGGCGGTAATGTGTAAGCTCGTGACGGAGAATATTAAGCAGGAGCTCTTCATTATACTCACGCAACGGCAGAACGATCTTCGGCCTGAAAACGCCTAACATCATGGGTGTACGTGCTGAATCTGAAAAATAAAGTTCAGGCTTTCTGCCCCGGATCGAAGCATAAACCTCTTTGGTAAAGCTGTCGGGTTCCATAAGCTTTTTCTTCAGACTGAAGCTGAAATGAAGATAGGAAAACACAGTAATCCCCATACTTACGAATGCTCCTAATGCCCATACCGAGAGCCAGATCGCAGGTGATTTCCAATCAATTGAGAACGCGGCTTCCGGGGCAGGTTCAGAAACTATCCTATCCTGTGTTTCCTCTTCATTAGTGGTGATGTCAGATTCAGCCGTAACACTTTTCACAACGTCAATGTTACCGGTCTCATATACGTAACCGTTGTTATCCTGAACATAGCTTTCGCTGTAAGCTGCAGTAACTGCAGGAACAGGTTCGGCAGATGGTGTCTCTCCCATTGCGGGGACAAGTCCCGGGAAAGGCAATGCCAGGCGCAGGAGCACCAGGAGCCAGGCATAGTAATAAACCGTGCTCGGCATTTTCCGAAAAACTGTATAACGCAGACACATGAGAAGCAGCGCGAGAACACTGCCGCCTATGGTCATTATCAGCAATGAATACATTTTTATTCCTCCACCTTGAACATTTCCCGTAATTCGGCAATATCCTCACGGGAAAGACCGTCCGAATCAACAAGAGAAGCTATAAGATCACGGGCCTTTCCGTTATAGATACGGGTAATGAGATTTTTAGTAGCCCATGAACTGTATTCCTTCTCCGAGATGACGGGGGAATAGTAGTAAACATTTCGCTTTTCCTGACGCACAACGCCTTTTGACACGAGTCTGGAGATCAACGTCTTGATCGTCGCAGGCTCCCATCCTTTTGAACTCTGAAGCTGTTCACGAATCGCCGTAACGGGCAGAGCGTCCTTTGCACGCCACAGCAATTTCATGACCTCCAGTTCGGAATCAGTGATTTTGCTGGCAATGTTATCCGGCATAAAATTATCCTCCATATTGCAGTCTACAATTGTAGTTTGCGAGTTCAATTTAACATCGCAGGCTACAATTGTCAACCGCAATGGCGATATGCCCCATTTTTGCCTAGAAAAACGGATGTTATAATTATTCTGTCTGAAGGCAACATTTACAGGGATGCACTGCCGACACACGAATACTATATTTATATTTCAGATACGGATGTTATAAGGGGTGCGACCGGATAGTATGAGCACAAAACAAGATAACCGTTATGTATATGAGATTAGGATATGTTTATAAACAAACTGAACCAACTTTATAAACCCGGAAGGATCCTTTATTACACGGATGCGGATGGATCTGCGATCGCGGATTTCCGAAGCGGCAAGATCAGTGAATTAGTCACCCGTTATGCCGGCTCGTTCGGTGCTTATGACTATCCCGGAATCTTTTACATAAAGTCGTTAGACAAAGCCGTTATAGGTATTGAATTCCGGGAAAACGACGAGAACATCACCTATCCGGATGACCTTCAGTCAGTTGTTTTGGAAGGAGCATTCTTCTATTCAATAGAGATCGATAACGATGTCGAGATCAATATCGATTCCATTCATGAGATCTTCAGTAAGATAAGAGATGACGATGATGCGCACAGAGCCTGCAGCGACCTGTCGGTGAAAGAAGATCCCGATGTTATCTGCATGTTCCTGAGCGGCAAGAAGATCAGGATCCTCTGCGATATGAGGGTCGATGAAGACCGGGCCGTAAACATCATAAATGACGACTTTGAAAGCTTCGAAAAGAATGACCTTTTCAAAAAAGCATTTATAGATCACGTTACTAACCACTATACCTGGAATCATCTCGTCCCCTTTCTTGAGATGCCGATGGACTACGGTATAAAGGATTACGCCTTCGTCCACTTCGACATAAAAGAATTCAGGGTGATCAATGAGGTCTACGGACATATAGCCGGCAACAAAGTCCTTTGCAATGTCGTTAAGGCCATGAATGAATCTGATTTTGTCTATGCCAGTGCGAGATGCCACAACGATAATTTCGCGATGATAATCAAAGACATGCCCGAAGAGCAGACAATCGCGAGATTAACTGAATTCTTTGAAGGATTATCGCACCTCGAAGAAGACCCGAACTACAGGATCTATTACAGGTGCGGCTTCGTTCCGATGCAGCGTTCCATGCTCTCCGGCAACAGAGTCGCAGATGCAGGAAAGATGGCACAGGCATTAGGCGTTAAGCACAACAAGACCGAGATCACGGTTTTCACTGATAAGATGCATGACGATATCCTGTGGAGCAATTACATCAAAGCTTATCTTGATACCGCCATCGAAAACGATGAATTCATCGTTTACCTTCAGCCAAAGTTCGATATAAAGACTGAGAAGATCAAGGGTGCCGAGGCATTGATAAGATGGAATTACAAGAAGAAGGAATTCCTGTATCCCGGTAAGTTCATACCGTTCTTTGAAAGGGACGGTTCGATCGGCAAGATCGATGATATAGTCCTTAAGAAAGTCTGCATGGCTATTGCCAAATGGCGCAAGGAAGGAAAGATCCTCTACCCTGTTTCCGTAAACCTGTCGCGCGACAGACTCTACGACAGTAATCTTGTAGATCATCTGACAGACATCGTCGATTCATACGGTGTCTACCATGACCTGATTGATTTCGAGCTTACCGAGAGCGCTTCATACGATAATACGGAACAGATGATCCATGTTCTTAACGAGCTGAGAAACAAAGGTTTTCACATCTCGATGGACGATTTCGGAACCGGTTATTCATCCTTCTCCCTCCTCACCCGGATGCCTCTCGATACACTTAAGATCGATAAGAGTTTTGTTGACAAGGTCGGCGTCGATAACGAGATGAAGGAAGACTTCTTTGTTATAAGGCACATCATCTCCCTCGCAAAAGAATTAGGCTTCATATGTCTTGCCGAAGGTGCCGAAAGCAAGAGCCAGATCGATGAACTCCGGGCTCTCGGATGCGACGTGATCCAGGGATATTATTACAGCAGACCGATACCGATCGAAGAATACGAAAACAAATACCTGAACTGAGGAATAGAGATATGTTTTCCTCTAATTCAATAAGGGGAAAACGGACAAAACTATGGAATTGATAACCAAGAGCAAGCGGCCGGGAATGAACTGTTCTATCGATGTCTTCTATGAGGAGACCAAAGGTATTTCCGCGCATATAAATGACAGGAACACCTATAAGATGGTGCTTGTTAAATCCGGTTCATTTGTTATAGAAGAGGACGGAAGAAACAGGGTCATTACCGCGCCTGCAGGTATTTTTGTTAACGAGAAAGCTGACTTTAAAGTTGTATCCGAGAACAGAGTTATTACCAGGACATTGTTTTTCAAGCCGACTTTTATCCGTGAGGAATTTACTTTTGAAGCTATTAATTCCGGTATATACGATAAGTTTTACACGGCCGCAAAAACAAACGGCAAAAAGGCTTCATCTGATAAAAAGACATCAACTGAGATTAAAATGGATCTGCTTGACGGTGAATATAAATTCGAAGATTGTTTTTGCGATTCCATATATCAGGATTACTTATTGCTCTCGGAGTTTTTCGGGCGCGGCAGGGATATAGTCTGCTACTCACTTACAATGCAGGAATACGATATGGCGCTCAGATTGGCCATGAGTGTACGGTACGACCTCGTTGAACAGCCTGATAACTTCTGGATACTGCGTGTGCGGTATTTCATCATCTCTCTCCTGTTTACTGCTACAGCAGATTTATATGTCAACTGGAGACAGGATGAACTTTATAAAGATCCTCTCGTTGCTGACGTCACAAGTTATTTCTGGAATCACATGGATGAAGAGATCACATTGGAAAGTGTGCTGAAAAGATTCTCGGTAAATAAGAATATTCTTAACGAAGCATTCAATAACGAATTATCTATGTCATGCATGGCTTATCTTGAATATCTGCGTGTGAGCCGCGCAAAAAAGGAACTTCAGTTCGGCGACGAATCCATCAGCGAGATAAGTCAGACATGCGGCTACAACGACACCGGTTATTTCTCCAAAGTATTTAAAAAACATACTGGCCAGACACCGTCTGAATACCGCAGGCAGATGAAAACCCTGTGCTGATATTACCTGTTTTTGTGCCGATATTCCTAACTACCATCATTCGAAAAAATATACCATCAGGATATAAAATTTTTGGAGGGATTAGGAATGAAGAGATCTCTATGTTCCGTTTCTTTTATGCTCGCCGGCGCTTTGCTGCTCGGCGGATGCTCAGCTGCACCAACAGTATTTGAACCGCAGCACAAGACAGAAACTGAAGTCATCAATATAACTGACGGAATGTTTCCGCAAGTCATCGAGAAGAACGTTACTTATGTTCAGAACGAGAATGGCGGTGCGTGGACTGAAGAGTCTTCCGAGATGACAAAATGGGATATTGCTCCCGGCTTTGATATCAGTGATTCTGTCTGGACTGTAACAACAAGTGATGTATCAACTTTGGTAACCTTTCTGGATGATTCATATAAGGGCGTTTCAGCAACGCTTTATATTCATTTTGGCCAGGACTCAACTGATGTTCAGAAGACCGCAAACAGTGATTCTTTGGATCTCACCTTGAACACGACAGGTGATTTTGTATTTACCAGCAATGGAAGCAAGTTCAATTTCTACGATGTTACGATCAGCAAAGCAAGCGTAAAGCCTGACGGAGCAGTTACACTTGGTGTTGATCTCGGCAATGGCATGGCAGGCGATATCG
>X410_Impala__coassemble_35_pt1 | contig 32741 bp, 31 predicted proteins | sample X410_Impala__metabat2_low_PE_001 | metagenome-assembled genome bin X410_Impala | reverse complement strand
CAACAGATTCTATGTTGAGAATCCTCAGCTCTGGGAAGACGATCACACATGGGCCGGCTTTGAATGGATCGCTGCTGATGACACGAAGAACAACGTGTTTATATATAAGAGATCTTGTCCCGATCCCAAGCGTAATGATATCTATGTTGCTCTCAACATGGTTCCCCAGCCGCTTGAAGGATATGAGATGCCGGTCTATGAACTCGGTACATACAAGATCGTGTTCAACACAGATGACATGTGTCACGGCGGTTCCGGTTATCCTACGGCAACAGATGCAGAAGGATGCTTCGAAGCTATCGACGAACCCCTTAACGGCAAGCCTTATCACATTAAGATCAATCTTCCTCCTCTTGCAGGTATCTACTTCATGAAAGTTAAGGATCCTGTCAAAAAGAAGGCTAAGAAGGCGACAGCAAAAAAGGCCGCTCCCAAGGCATCTGCAAAGAAGCCCGCCGCAAAGAAACCGGTGGCAAAGAAGGAAGTTAAGCCTGCTATGAAAGCAACAGAAAAGACAGCTGCAAAGAAAGCAGCTCCTTCCAAGAAGGCTGAAACAACTAAGAAGATTAAATAAGCTCATATACGGAGGTAGTTCATTATGGCAAGAACTGAAGTCGTTGCGATGATACTCGCGGGAGGACAGGGAAGCAGACTGGGCGTTCTTACAAAGACAGTAGCCAAGCCGGCAGTACCTTTTGGAAGCCGTTACAGGATCATCGATTTTCCGCTCTCTAACTGCGTTAACTCAGGCATAGAGATCGTCGGTGTTCTTACTCAGTATCAGCCTTTGGCTCTTAACACTTATGTCGGTAACGGTCACCCTTGGGACCTCGACAGAAACAATGCGGGTGCTTACATCCTTCCGCCTTACCAGAGTAATGCGGGATCAGACTGGTATAAGGGAACCGCAAATGCCATCTACCAGAACATGAGCTTTATCGATGACAACGATCCTGAATATGTTGTCATTCTTTCAGGCGACCACATCTATAAGATGGATTACGCAGCAATGCTCAAGGCTCACATCGAGAAGGGAGCAGATGCAACGATCGCCGTATATGAGGTACCTTGGGAAGAAGCTCCCAGATTCGGTATCCTCAATACAAAGGAAGAAGATGTCATCGAAGAGTTTGAGGAAAAGCCTGCCAACCCGAAGAGCAACCTTGCTTCAATGGGTGTTTATATCTTCACATGGAGCGTATTGAGACAGGCTCTTATCGAAGATGAAGCAGATCCCAATTCCAATAACGATTTCGGTAAGAACATCGTTCCTAACCTCTTGGCTCAGGGCAAGAAGCTCTGCGCTTACAGATTCTCAGGTTACTGGAAGGATGTAGGAACGATCTCATCCCTCTGGGAAACAAATATGGATATCCTCGATAAGCCTGAAGAGATCAATCTCGTTGACAGATCATGGAAGATCTTCTCGAGAAACCCTGTTAAGCCTTCACACTTTATCGGCTCAGGCGCAAAGGTGAAGAATTCCGCTCTTACGGACGGATGCCGTATCTTCGGCGACGTTGAACATTCAGTGCTTTCTGAATCAGTTATCGTCGAGAAGGGTGCCATCGTTAAGGACTGCGTTCTCATGCCGGGTGTCGTAGTCAAAGAAGGTGCTCACATCGAGCGTTGCCTCATTGACGTAGGAACCATCATCGGTAAGGATGTTCAGGCCGGCAACTTCGTAGAAGGCGAAGGACCTTATACAAACCACAAGATCTGTTCTGAAGGAATCTGCGTTTTCGAGCGCGGCCTTAAGATCAGGGACGGAGCGGTAATTCCTGCTAACAGCATGGTCGATCAGAACCTGGAAGTTCCCGCAGATTGCGACATCATCGAGTCGACATTCAGAGCATGAGGTAAAGGAGATTAAGACATATGTTTAATAATGCAATGGGGCTTATCTTGGCCGACAACAAAAAGATATCTCTGGGCGAGCTCTCCAATCCCCGCGCGCTTTCCGCAATGCCTTTCGGCGGAAGATACAGGATCATCGACTTCATGCTCTCCAACATGGTTAACTCAGGAGTGAAGAATGTAGGTCTTCTCACTTACAACAAGTATAAGTCACTCATGGACCACCTTGGTACCGGCGGCGCTTGGTCTTTGGACAGAAAGAATGACGGCCTTCATATCCTGCCGCCTTATGTAAACTCTGAAGCTACGAACATCAATTCAGATGAGGAACTTACAGGCGTTATCGATTTCTTAAGACAGTCCAGAACTCCTTACGTTATCGTCGCAGGAGCAAATGTTATATTCAATACGACATTTGATTCATTCATCAAGTCACATGAGGAATCCGGTGCCGATATCTCCGTCATGTATAACCGTGACGGCACAAAGTACGGCAACCCTTCATACATCCTCGATATCGATGATGACGGATTCGTAAGAGACATGCTCTACAATCCTGCAAAGGCTACTTCGCAGAGATGTTCACTCGGTATCCTCTGCCTCAGAAGAGACCTTCTCATCGACATCCTCGCACGCCAGATGGCGCACGGCCAGAGCCACTTCGGTATTCATTCGATCGTTAAGATGTTCGATGAATTCAAGGTGCACGGCTTTGAGTATTCAGGTGTTGTTCTGAGGATCAACAACGTACAGAGTTATTTCAATTCTTCGATGTCACTCCTTACTGATTCTGTCAGGAATGACTTGTTCTGGAGCGGTAAGCCGATCTATACAAAGGTCAAGGATGAGGCTCCAACACTTTACTTCGACAATGCCGAGATGAGCGACTCGATCGTATCAGACGGTTGCCGTGTTTACGGTAAGGTTGAAGGTTCAGTTATTTTCAGAAGTGTTACGATCGCAAAAAATACTACTGTCAAGAACTGCGTAATCATGCAGGACGTTCACATCTCTGAGAACTGCCACCTTGAGAACGTAATCCTTGACAAGAACGCATTCGTAAGACCGGGCGTAAGACTTGTCGGCCATCCCGACTATCCTATTGTTATAGGAAAAGGAGCAGGTATCTGATTATGGAAAAGAACATCAAAGTATTATTCGCTTCGTCAGAGTGCAGTCCGTTCGTTAAAGTCGGCGGTCTTGCAGACGTTGTAGGAAGCCTGCCAGTAGAGCTTAATAAGCAGGGAGTGGATGCACGTGTCATCATCCCGCTCTACAAGAAGATAAAGGTGAAGTACAGCGACAAACTTCATTTCCTCGGCTGGAAGATGGTCCACATGGGATGGCGTTCACTCTATGCGGGTCTTTTCTCACTCGAGCTCAACGGAGTCGTATTCTACTTCATCGATAACGAGTACTATTTCAACTTCGATCAGATCTATGTTGATTATGTTTTCGATATTGAGCGTTATTGCTTCTATCAGAGAGCTGTACTCGACTTCATGGGCGATTTCATGGACTTCGAACCTAATGTCCTTCACTGTAATGACTGGCAGACAGGCATGATGCCGATGCTTCTTGACTGCCACTTTAAGAAGAACGGTTATCACACCAACGTTCAGACAGTCTATACGATCCATAACCTGAAGTATCAGGGTGTTCATTCGATCGATGTCGTAAGAGAGATGCTCGATCTTCCTGATGATTATCTCAGAGAGGACTTCTGTATCAAGGATAAGGCGATCAACTTCATGAAGGCCGGTATCGTTTTCTCCAATTCAGTTACTACCGTATCTCCGACTTATGCATATGAGATCATGACCGATTACTATGGTGAAGGTCTCAACTACACTCTGCAGAAGTATGCTTACAAGGTATCCGGCATCATCAACGGCATGAACGAACTTGAGTATGATCCTGCCTGCGACGAGAAGATACCGATGAAATATTCGATCAAGAATTACAAGGAGGGAAAGGCTGCATGCAAGAAGTCTTTACAGGAGCAGTTAAACCTTGAAGTCAATCCCGGCGCACCTCTTTGCGCAATGATCTCAAGACTCGTAGATCAGAAGGGATTGGATCTCCTGCTCTATGTATTGGAAGAGATGCTCTACGACGGAATGCAGGTCGTCATCCTCGGTACAGGTGATCCGTACTATGAGAGAGCTCTTGTTGACATCGCGAACCGTAACCGTGGCAAGATGTGTGCATGCATCGATTTTGACAGCGGCCTTGCACATACTATCTATGCGGCATCCGATATCTTCCTTATGCCGAGTATCTTTGAACCCTGCGGTCTGTCACAGCTCTGTTCAATGGCATACGGCTCTGTTCCTGTAGTAAGAGAGACGGGCGGACTTAAGGATACCGTTACACCTTACAACGAATATACAGGCGAAGGAAACGGCTTCTCATTTGCAAATATCAATGCTCATGAGTTCCTGTTCGTAACTAAGTATGCTGCTGATATCTATCGTCATCACCCTGATGTATGGGATAAGATCATCGAAGCAGGTATGAAGGGCGACTATTCATGGAAGAAGAGCGCCGGAGAATACGCAGGGCTCTATTCATTGATCACGGGCATTCCGAGGATCGAACCCGCTCCTGTAAAGGAAGCGAAAAAGGAACCTGCAGAAAAGAAGGATGCTCCTTCCGGCAAGAAGGCCGAGAAGAAACCTGAAGCAAAAAAGACCGCTCCAAAGAAGGCTCCTGCAAAGAAAGCCGCAGCCAAAAAAACTGCAGCAAAGAAACCGGCAAAAGTCGCTCCTGCAAAGGCAGAAGAGAAGAAGCCGGATGACAAGGAGAAGAAAGACTGATGCCTTCTGAGAAGACTCAGAACAGTACAAACAGTGTAAACAGGGCGCGGTGCATTCATGCATCGCGCCTTCCTGAGTATAGGCTCCCGTTCGGTGCAAGACCCGCCGCTTCAAATGTCGACATCTTTTTCGATTGCTATCGGGAAGCGACCAATGTAACGTTTTGCTACACTTACGGCCTGTATCAGTTCTCATATCACGAAGAACCGATGTATTCCGTATCGGGACTCGGAAGATACAGCGTAAATCTCATGTTGCCTTCCGAACCTTCGATACTGTTTTACTGGTTCAGATTTAATGTTCCCGGCAACCTCAAAGATCTGCCCGATGATCTCAGATCATCAGACGCGAATGATGAAGATCACGTTCAGCAGATAACGCTATATTATGGAGCCGGAATGGATACTCCTGACGGTGAGGGAACATTATATACGGATCCTCCGAGAGTAGGAGCAAATGAAGACAAGTATCCTTTCGCGTTCCAGATAACCGTTTATAACAAGGACTTCAAGACACCTTCATTCCTTAAGGGTGCGATGATGTATCAGATATTCCCTGACAGATTTGCCAGGGATACTTCTTTCGACTATGAGAAGATGATCAATACAGACGCAAGACAGGAACGTATATATCATAAAGACTGGAATGAGGATGTCGATACAAAGGGCAAGCCTGAGACAGGTTACCTTGCATGCGACTTCTATGGCGGAAGTCTGAAGGGAATAGAAGAGAAACTTGATTACCTGAAAGAACTCGGCATCAATGTTCTCTATCTCAATCCGATCTTTGAAGCGAGATCATCGCACAGATATGATACTGCTGATTATCTTAACGTAGATCCCATCCTTGGCGGAACATCGGCCTTCATGAGTCTCGAAAACGCTTGCAGGGAACGGGGGATAAAGATTATATTGGACGGTGTTTTCAGCCACACCGGTGCCGATTCCAAATACTTTAACAAGTTTGACCGCTATGACGGTGTAGGCGCTTACAAGGCCTTTAATGAAGGCGAGGAGAGCCGTTACCGTTCCTGGTATAACTTCTTCAGAAATCAGGACGGCTCGGTCGGATACGAGTCGTGGTGGGGATTTCCCGATCTTCCGAATATTAATGAAGACGACCTGTCTTACAGGAATTTCATTTTCGGTAAGGACGGAGTGGTTGACACGTGGACATCAAGAGGTGCTTCAGGCTTCAGGCTTGATGTGTCTGACGAGCTTCCGGACAGCTTCATAAGACAGATGAGACAGACTGTCAAGGAAAAGACGGGAGGCGAAGGCGCCGTTATAGGAGAAGTCTGGGAAGATGCCTCCAATAAGTGCAGTTATGGCTCTTACCGTGATTTCATGCTCGGAAACACGCATGATTCAGTAATGGGGTATACCTTCAGACATATCCTTTTGGACTTCCTGTGCGGATATATCGATGCGGATATTGCGAACACAAGGTTTGAAGGATTCCGCGAACGTTATCCGACTGAAGCTTATTATGCGATGATGAACCTTGTATCTTCACACGACGTTCCCAGGATAATGACCATGCTCTCAAGGCCTGAAGATACCGGTAACAGGGACATTCAGCGCGGATTCAAGGTCGAAGCGAAGTACTATGATGTAGTATCTTCTCTCGCGAAGATGGCTTTTGCATTCCAGACATGCTACATAGGTGCGTCGTGCATCTACTATGGTGACGAAGTGCTGATGGAAGGCTATAAGGATCCTTTTAACAGAAGAACTTATCCGTGGAACAGGGTGGATCGCAAGGGACAGGATGCTCTGGCTTATTTCAGGCGCATTGCGAGGATCAGGACCGAGAACGAGTGTCTGCGTACTGGCTTCTACAAGACTCTCATGGCAGAAGGCGGCACATTCGCCTTCGTAAGATATCTTAAGGAAGGCCGCGACGCATTCGGCAAGGAGGCTTCGGGAAGCAGGGCGATAGTATTTGTCATGAACAGATCCGACAAGCCTGTATATGTTGATGTCAGCGAGCATTACGGCAGTTTTGACTGTAAGGCGTCCTGCGATGAAGGTGCGATCCGTCCGCTTTCTGAACAGTTTATCCTGGGCGGAATCCTCGGCGGTACGAGAAAGATAGGCATCAAACCGTTCGGAACAGCATTTTTGGTCTTCTAAATTAAGAAAATTTTAGATTGATTTTGCAAAATAATGATAGAATAAATCTGCCGACATCCTGTCGGCATTTCTACTTTTATCGAAAGGCAGATTTATCAGGTGAAAAGCTCTCAAAAACGAGATACTTTGAAGATCCTTTCTGCAGTGACCGCGGCTTTTATGCTGATCATTTCGGTTGCCGCATGTTCAGGGAAGACAGATCCTTCGGATTCTTCTGAGACTACGTTAAGCACTGAGATCCTTCAGTCTGCAGCGACCACCATGATGCTCGAGACGGTATCCACCGATCCGACGCCTTCCGCGACACCCACATGCACTCCGACACCTATGCCTACTCTGGCTCCCGAAGAGCGGACTGTTACGGTCACTTTCACAGGTGACTGCACTCTGACACAGGATTACAGATCTAGTAATAAGAAGTTCGACAGCACTGTCGACGGCGACATGGAGTACTGCTTTCAAAACTGTGCTGAGCTCTTTAAGAGCGATGACCTGACGCTCATAAACCTTGAAAATCCCGTCACAACCAAAACGGGACATAAGGATAACCAGTATATCTTCCGCATGGATCCGGATAACCTTGAGATGCTTACAACTAACGGCATCGAGGCTGTCAATATCGCTAACAACCATACGATGGATTTCTGGGAAGACGGACTTCAGGATACAAGGGATAATCTCGACGAGTACGGTATCATCTGGAGCGATGATAAATACGGTGCGACGTTCACAACATCCAACGGCATTGTTATCGGCATGGTGGGACTCGGAAACGATACCAACGCATCCGATGTGTCAGGCATCATTAAAGAATTAAGGGATGACGGAGCTGCGATCATTATCGCTTCATGTCATTTCGGTGCCGAGGGCACATATGAACCTACCGACAGACAGAAGAAGATAGCCCACGCTCTCATAGACGATTACGACGTTGATATTGTGGTCGGAACACACCCGCACCGCCTGCAGCCGATCGAGAAGTATAACGGACATTATATCTTCTATTCTCTCTCGAACTTTTGTTTTGGTGGAAATTACTCATTAACCGACCCCGATTCTGTAATAATTCAATGCGATTTTATTATGGACGCGGACGGCTCCAAGTGCGTAGACTATAGACTGAGGGTCTTTCCTTATTGTCAGACCTCCACAAGGCCCGGAAATGACTTTTGCCCGGAGCCTTACGAGTGGGAATCTGAAGACTATTTCAGGGTTATGAAGCGCCTCGAATGGGCGCAGGGCGATGAATAACGCCAATATATATTGAAGGCAGGTATTTAACATGGCTGACGCTAAAGTTCTTGTTGTAATGGGTTCCGATTCAGATTTTCCGGTAATGGAAGGATGCTTCAAGATGCTGAACAAATTTGACGTCGGTTTCAAGGCTACAGTCGCTTCCGCTCACAGGACACCTGATAAGGCAATGGCTCTTGCAAGAAATGCAGAGGCTGAAGGCTTCAAGGTAATCATCGCAGCAGCAGGCCTTGCTGCACATCTCGGCGGCGTCCTGGCCGCAAATACGGCACTTCCCGTTATCGGAGTTCCTTGTAAGGGCGGTGCTCTTGCAGGCGTTGATGCTCTTTATGCGACAGTTCAGATGCCCACAGGTATTCCCGTAGCTACGGTTGCGATCGACGGAGGTTCAAACGCTGCTATCCTCGCATGCCAGATGCTCGCTTTGTCTGATACTGAACTCATGCAGAAGATAAAGGATTATAAGGCAAGCCTCGCTTCTTCAGTCGAGGAGAGAGACGCAAGACTTCAGCAGAAGCTCGCTGAAATGAATTAAGGTTTTTGGATTATTTCATTAACATATAAACAATTTGAGTAAAGGATGGCTACAGGCACATGAGCGGAGTATTCGGATGTTATGATATCAAGGGCAGTAAAGAGGATGTAACGAGAGATACATATTACGGTATCTTCTCATTACAGCACAGAGGTCAGGAATCTGCAGGTATTGCAGTTAATGACGAAGGTACATTCCTCGTTCATAAGGCCCCGGGTCTTGTAACCGATGTGTTTGATGAAGTTACATTATCTGCTTTAGCAGGCACATGTGCCATCGGCCATGCGAGAGGAGGTTCTCCCAGAGAAAGCGGCACTGATGCCATCCAGCCTATCTCCATCAAATCAAGAGTAGGAAGCATTGCGCTTACATCCGATTCCGTCATCATGAATGCGAACAAGATCAGAGACGAGCTCAAAGATCAGGGCGCGATCTTCCAGACAAATACGGATTCAGAGATCATCCTTTCACTTTTCTCACGAAACAGAATAAGAACAGAAGACTGCGAGCACGCTATCCTTGAGACTATGAAGGAGATCCACGGCGTTTACGCAATGATCTTCATGACAGAAGACAAGCTCATCGGAGTAAGAGATCCCTATGGTTTGAGACCTCTTATTGTCGGCAAGCTCGGCGATAAGTACTATATCTCATCCGAGTCATGCGCACTTGATGCCATCGGTTGCGAGACAATCAGAGATTTCGAGCCCGGCGAGATCATCACGATTTCCAAAGAAGGCATGAGCTCCATCAAGTACGATGCAAACATCGAAAAGAAGGACGGTAAGGTATGCGTTTTCGAGTATGTATACGTTGCAAGACCTGACTCCGTCATCGACAAGATGTCTATCTTTGATTCAAGATACAGAGTAGGTATGGCTCTTGCAAAGGAGAGTCCTGCTGATGTTGACCTCGTTATCGGCGCACCTGACTCAGGTAACGCAGCTGCAGAAGGTTATGCTTCAGGTCTCGGCGTACAGTACGGCGCAGGACTTCTCAAGAACAGATATGTAGGAAGAACATTCATCAAGAGCACACAGCAGCAGAGAGAACTTGCGGTACGCATGAAGTTCGCTGCTCTCAGAACTGCTATCAAAGATAAGAGGATCGCTATCGTAGACGATTCACTCGTAAGAGGTACCACAACAAAGCACATCATCTCATTCTTAAGAGAGAACGGCGCAAAGGAAGTTCACGTAAGACTTGCTTCTCCGCCGGTTAAGTTCGGATGCTGCTACGGCGTTAACGCTTCATCTGAGACAGAACTTCCCGCAAGCACAAAGACAGTTGAAGAGATCAGAGACATGATCGGTGCTGATTCACTTGCTTACATCAGCCTTGATTCTCTCAGAGCATCACTCAACACGATTGACTGCGGCGTTTGCTCCGCATGCTTTGACGGCAACTTCATCGCAGGCAAGCCCGAGGATGATGAAGAGTCAGTTCACAAAGTGAAATATAATTGATGTTTCGCGTGCTTAGGTCCTCCGCGCTTCGCTTGTGCGGAAAAGCACGCTCAACATAATTATATTTTCGGAGTCGGAAAACAATAGGAGACTACTTTAATGAAAATAGCAGTGTTCGTCTCAGGAGGCGGAACTAACCTTCAGGCGATAATCGACAACACAAAGACAGGCATCTTAAAAGATGTAGAGATATCACTCGTTGTCTCGTCTTCAAGAACTGCCTATGCGCTTGAAAGAGCCGCAAACAACGGCATTGCGACGGCTGTTTTCCCTAAAAAGGAATTTGAGTCCACAGAAGAGTGGGATGATCAGGTTCTTTCAGCTGTAGAGAACTCGGGTGCTGAGCTTGTTGTTCTTGCAGGTTATCTCTCGCTTCTCGGCCCAAAGATGATAGCAAAGTATTCAAACAGGATTATCAATATCCACCCGGCACTTATTCCTTCATTCTGCGGTGCAGGCATGTACGGAATAAGACCTCACCAGGCAGCTCTTGCAAAGGGTGTTAAGGTGTCAGGTGCCACGGTCCACTTCGTTAACGAGAATTACGATGAGGGACCGATCCTTCTGCAGAAGGCAATAGACGTTCTTCCGAATGACACGCCTGAGACTTTGCAGAAGAGGATAATGCAGGAGTGCGAGTGGAAGATACTGCCTGAAGCCATCAGGCTTATCGCAGACGGCAGGGTGATGATCGAAAACAACATCGCCCGCGTTATCTGATTCAAGTATTAAATTTTGGAGGTGCATATATGATCACACAGAACCTTAGCCAGATCCTTAAGGAGAATGCTTATCCCGGAAGAGGAATCGTAATCGGTAAGTCTGATGACGGCAAGTATGCTGTTACTGCTTACTTCATCATGGGAAGAAGCGTTAATTCAAGAAACCGTGTATTCACGGCTACTGAAGACGGTATCAAGACAGAGGCTTTCGATCCTTCACTTCTTACTGATCCGCACCTCATCATTTATTCACCCGTAAGAGTTCTTGGCAACAAGACAATCGTTACAAACGGTGACCAGACAGATACGATCTATGAGCTCATGGACAAGCAGATGACATTCGAGCAGTCCTTGAGAGGCAGAGAGTTCGAAGACGACGCTCCGAACTACACTCCCAGAATCTCAGGCATCATGCACGTTGAGAACGGCGGATACAACTTCGCTATGTCTATCTTAAAGAGTGATGACGGCGATCCGGCTTCATGCGAGCGCCACACATTCACATACACAAATCCCAAGGCAGGAATCGGCAGATTCATCCACACATACATGGGTGACGGCAGCCCGCTTCCTTCTTTCGAGGGCGAGCCTGAGAAGGTAGAACTTAAGGGTGACATCGATACTTTCACAAATGAAGTATGGACAAGCCTTAACGAGGATAACAAGGTATCTCTCTTCGTACGCTACATCGACATCGAGACAGGCGCAGTTGAGACCCGTATCGTTAACAAGAACGTTAAATAATTTTCGAGAATAAAGGAGAATCAAAATGTCTAACGAGATGCAACTCAAGTATGGATGCAATCCTAACCAGAAGCCTTCCAGGATCTTCATGAAAGACGGTTCTGAGCTTCCCATCGAAGTACTTAACGGCAAGCCGGGTTATATCAACCTTTTGGACGCTTTTAACGGCTGGCAGCTTGTTAAGGAGTTAAAGGAAGCAACAGGACTTCCCGCAGCTACATCTTTCAAGCACGTTTCACCTGCAGGTGCAGCAGTAGGAAAGCCCCTTTCAGAGACAGAGGCTAAGATCTATTTCGTAGACGATCTCGGCGAACTCTCTCCCATCGCTTGCGCATATGCAAGAGCAAGAGGCGCAGACAGAATGTCTTCTTACGGCGACTTCACAGCACTTTCTGATACATGCGACGCTATCACTGCAACAATGCTTGCAAGAGAAGTATCCGACGGCATCATCGCTCCCGATTACACACCCGAGGCTCTTGAGATCCTTAAGACAAAGAGAAAGGGCACATATAACGTAATCAAGATCGACGCTTCCTATAAGCCCGCTCCAATCGAGACAAAGGATGTTTTCGGCGTAACATTCGAGCAGGGAAGAAACGAGTTTGAGATCAATCACGCTCTTCTCGACAACGTTGTTACAGATACTAAGGACATCCCCGAAGATAAGAAGATCGACCTTTTGATCTCTCTCATCACATTGAAGTACACACAGTCCAACTCAGTTTGCTACGTTAAAGACGGTCAGGCAATCGGCATCGGCGCAGGACAGCAGTCAAGAATCCACTGCACAAGACTTGCTGGCCAGAAGGCTGATAACTGGTGGCTCAGACAGAGCCCTCAGGTATTGGGTCTCCAGTTTGTTGATGACATCAGAAGACCTGACAGAGACAACGCTATCGACGTTTATATCTCTGACGAGTATGAGGATGTACTTGCTGAAGGCACATGGCAGAATATCTTCAAGGTAAAGCCTGAAGTATTCACAAGAGAAGAGAAGAAGGCTTGGCTTGCAAAGAACGATAATGTAGCTCTTGGTTCCGATGCATTCTTCCCCTTCGGCGATAACATTGAGCGTGCACACAAGAGCGGCGTTAAGTATATCGCTGAACCCGGCGGATCAATCCGTGATGACCATGTAATCATGACATGCAACAAGTATGGCATCGCTATGGCGTTTACGGGAATGAGATTATTCCACCATTAATATTCGTTATCAATTGGGCTGTCTCTTATTGAGGCAGCCCTTTTTTATTTAGGAGGCTAATATGGAAGACGATAACAAGATCGCTGAGACAACAGAGAACACAACAGCCGTTGCAGAGCCTGCACAGGCAGCACCTGCTCCTACACCTGATCCTGCTCCCGTTGAAGAAGTCAGAACGGATAAGCTTTCCAAGGGCAAGTATGCCGAATACAGTGACCACGATCTGCAGTATGAGATCTTAAAGTACGAGAAGAAAGCTGCAAGAAGAACGATGCTCGTTGCAACTGCATTGTTTGCGATCGCTGCTGTTTTCGTAGTTGCTGCGATCATCATCGTACCGCCTGTATTAAGGACTCTTGACCAGGTTCAGACAACACTTGAGGAAGCAACATCACTTGTTTCAAAAGCAGAAGACACACTTACGAATGTCGATGATTCACTTACCGGAATGAATGACATGATCTCCAACGTCGATGGTGTTTTGACAGATAATACTGCAGCTATGGAAGAAGCTATCACGAAGATCAGCAACATCGATGTTGACGGACTCAATTCTTCCATTGAAGATCTTAATAAAGTAGTTTCCGCTATGGGAAAACTTTTCGGAGCATAATAGATTAATGCATTACAGCGTACTGATAATAGATGACGAGAAAGAACTCTCCGAGTACACCGCGAAATATTTTAATATGTCCGGTGTACCGGCTCAGTACGCTTTGGACAGCGCTTCCGCACTGGAATTTTTTAAGGATAATACGTGTTCTCTCATTCTGCTTGACATAAATCTGGGTGACGATTCCGGATTTGAACTCTGCCAGAAGATAAGGGAGAACATGGATATCCCGATCTTTTTTATCAGCGCAAGATCTGCCGAAGACGATATGCTCCTTGCATTAAGCATCGGCGGTGACGATTATATCTGCAAGCCTTATTCTCTGAGCGTTCTTCTTGCGAAGGTCAAGGCGGAGCTTAAAAGATATGAATCAACGCATAAAGATGACAGGACAGAAGAAGATACTAATACCGTACAATTTGGCAGTGCTGTTTTCGACATGAAGAAGGCATCTGTTATAAAAGACGGGAAAGTAATGCCTCTTAAGGCAATGGAATATAAGATACTTGTCTATCTTATAAGAAACAGCGACCGTGTTATTCCCAAAGAAGAGATCTTCGAGAAGATCTGGGATACAACTGTCGTAGGCGATGTAACGCTTAACGTTCACATAAGACACTTAAGAGAAAAGATCGAAGACGATGCAGGTGATCCGCGCTTCATAAAGACGGTGTGGGGTGTCGGATTCATGCTCGATACCAAAGGTAATCCCTAAATGAAACTGAGATTCCTTCTGATCTATATCGCATTCGTGCTGGCAGTGGGAATTGCCGGATGCTACGTTATTGCGGGTGGTAAACTCTCTGAAGAAATACCGGTACATACCATAGAGATCAACAGGCTCCTTGTAGGTCTTGAACAAGATTGGGACAGTGTCAGTTCATATAAAGACAAGCCCATAGAAAGTGATTCTTCCTTCGATTATTCTGTTATCGACACAAATGGTAATGTCATCTTATATACACGCGATGACATAGCGAAAAGCATATCCTCCGCTACATCTGATTACGACATAATCAGGAACATAGAAGTAGACGGGAAGGTCTCAGGATACCTGATCGTACATAATCCCAAAGCCGAACTCGAAAAGCAGACAAATATGAAGATAGCTTTGTTTGTTATGTCGCTTGTTCTATTAACCGTAATTGTCTCAGTGCTCTACTACATTTATCTGAAACACAGAGTCTTGGATCCTTTTAAGAAACTCAAAGGCTTTGCGGTCAGGGTCGCAGGAGGCAATCTTGACACGCCTCTGGAGATGGATAAGGGCAATGTTTTCGGACCTTTTACCGAGAGCTTCGACATAATGAGGGAGGAACTCAAAGCGTCGCGTGAGCGTGAGGAGAAGGCTGTTAAGAGCAGAAAAGAACTTGTTGCTCAATTATCTCACGATATTAAGACTCCTGTGTCATCCATCAAGGCAATGACTGATGTCATGTGCCTTACCGCATCAGAAGAAGATAAAGTTACCATCAATGCTATTAATGCCAAGGCTGATCAGATCGACAGTCTTATCTCCAATCTTTTCCATGCGACTTTGGAGGAATTGGAACAGCTTGAAGTAAAGCCCGAAGACATTAATTCGACCGATATCGTTCAGATGATTAAGGATGCGGATTATCTGAATAAGATAGAGAAACTCGATATTAAAGATGCTGTCGTTTTCGCTGACAGATTAAGACTTAACCAGGTCTTAAACAATATTATCTTTAACTCCTATAAATATGCCGATACCATGATAAATGTAACGAGCAGATTTGAAAATGCCGGATCAAAGTATCTGTTTATCGAGATAGCTGATAAGGGTCCCGGTGTTCCCGAAGAGGAACTGGAGATGATCACCCAGAAGTTCAAGCGCGGCAGCAATGCAGGGAATAAGGACGGCTCAGGTCTGGGCCTTTATATTTCGGATTATCTTATGAATAAGATGGAAGGAAGCCTTACTGTAAGGAATACAGGCGATGGTTTTGCCGTAGAGATCGGCATAAAGATCTCTTAATATCCGTTTTCAAGAGAGTTTAAAAAAGAATTAAAAAACAGACAAAGGTTTAAAACCTCCCGAATACTATACTTGTGCCATAAGGAGATAGTAATTTCGAAAGGGAGTTTAAACCGATGTTAAAACTTGTTAAGGCACATTTTCACAAAGACAAGGCAGTGCTCTTAGCTTTTCTGTTGATACTGATAGTTGCATCCATGCTTCTTCATACTAGTCTCATGGTCGCACGTTACGATTCAATGTACGAAGAGAAATTTGAGAAGCAGGGTGTATCTGATTCCATGTTCTTTTGTCTGGGCGACGAAGATAAGATAAACGCCACTATAAATGGTATGGACTATGTGGACAGTTCATATCTCGTCGATATCATCATTCCTGACATGGTTACGTTATCCTTGAACGGCGGCAAAGACAAAGACATCGAAGGCATATTCTTTGTTGATGAAGAAAATGAGACTGTATATCAGGATCTTCACTATGTCGAGAAAGATGATTCCATAGAAGGACCTTCTATCTGCATGAATGTTTATACGGCATACGCAGAAGGGATCAAAGTCGGAGATAAGATCAAGGTCTCTAACAAAGATACCGGCAGTTACGAGCTTACCGTAAAAGGCATCTATGAAGATCTGTTCTGCGGTCAGATGTACTCTTATTATTCGACGATAGTAGATCACAGAACTTATGAGATGCTTTACGACGGATCAGAATATGTATCAAGTGCCGTAATGCCTTTTCAGATGCAGTTCCTGTGCGTTAAGTTCAAAGCAGGAGAAGATATCAGCATTAAGTCAACTGCGCTCCAGGATGAATTTGCCAAAGCAGGAATGTATTGCAGAGGTTACGACAAGATCCTTGCCAAAGCAGGCTATACCGGCATCTCAAATATCATTGCTGCGTTTATGGCTTCCTTCTCCGTGATAATCATGATAATCGCATTCATCATGATCATCTTCACGGTCAATACGAACATCAACCGCGATATAAGAAATATAGGAGCTCTCCGCGCTGTCGGATTTACGATCTCTCAGGTAAGGACATCTCTTATGCTCGAGTATTCGTTGGTTGCTGCTGTTGCATGCCTGACCGGCATTACGGGATCATATCTGGTTTTCCCTGTGATCGAAAACATGGCACTCAAACAGTTAACAGGTCTTGTATGGGAAGGGGGATTTCATCCTGCCATGTCCCTGCCGGTCTTCGCAGGCGTAATTTTCGTGATGCTTATAGTAACTTTTGTTGCTACCCATCTCATAAGAAATATCCATCCGGCTACTGCATTAAGATTCGGTCTTGAATCACACAGCTTCAAAAAGAACTATCTGCCTTTGGATAAGACGACAGGAAGGCTCGATATACTTCTTGCATTGAAGAGTACTTTGCAGAATAAAGGACAGAACCTGATCATTGCCGGAGTTATCCTTGCAGTCTCATATCTGACGGCATTTTCCGCGATCCTTTTCCACAACACCAGGATCGACATAACCAATTTTCAAAGACTCCTTCAGGGTGACGCACCGGATGCCTATGTAAATATCCAGTACGATACGCTTGAAGAGATGTACGACATCATTGATAAGATCCGGGCCATGGACGGCGTGACAGAAGCTTACGGACTGTCAAATACAGATGCTCACTCAGGCGATTATAACTGCTATCTTCTTTATTCGACTGACCCTCAATATGTTTATTGCGGAGTCTACGAAGGTGAGATGGCAATAGAAGCAAATGAAGCAGTTGTAGGCGGCCTTCTTGCAGAGCGGCAGGGACTTGGCGTAGGTGATGAGATCAAGGTCAAGTATATGGACAGGGAAGAGTCTTTCCTTATCACCGGTCTTCAGCAGGCTGTTTACAGTATGGGTGAGAGAATCTACATATCTGAAGAAGGATTCAAGAGACTAGATGGCGAACCCAGATATACCTATGTCAGAGTAAGGATCGAAGATGCAACTGAAGAGAGGGTAGATGAGTTCCTGGAAGATGCGAAAAATCTTCTCGGTGATTACTGCACGAGCACAGAGAACTATTATCACACTCAAAGAAGCACCGATAATGTGCCTGTCTTTGCAGTATCGCTCGTTATCTTGATCCTGATAATCCTGAATATCTTTACGGTGCTCATAGTCATAAGACTTCTTTTGAAGACTGTATTCATCAAGCGCGAAAAGGAGTTCGGTATCAAGAAAGCGGTAGGCTTTACGAGCAGACAGTTAAGGACACAGCTTGCATTGTCGCTGATACCGATAAGTATCGCAGGCTCAGTATTAGGCGCAATCTGTTCCTGCCTTACAACAAACAGGCTGTTTGACCTTATATTCAGCAGCTACGGAATCAAGAATTCCGACCTGCTTATAAATCCCGGTGTGATCCCCATAACGGTTTTGCTCGTCACGATCCTGGTATTTGTTATCTCTTATGTCATGTCGGGCAGGATGAAGAAAGTATCCGCATATCAGCTTATTTCGGAATAAAGAATGGAGAAAGTAAAATGAATAAAGAAGTAATCATTAAAACAGAGAAGCTTTCAAAGAGTTTTTCCGTCGGAGGAAAACAGCAGCACGTTATAAAGAACCTCGACATGGAAATATATAAGGGCGATTTTACCGTTATCATGGGATCTTCCGGTGCCGGAAAATCCACTCTCCTTTATGCCTTATCAGGCATGGATAAGCCGACTCTCGGAAGCATCTCATATAGCGGCAAAGAAATCACTTCCATGAATGACGACCAGCTCGCGGTATTCCGCCGTAAGCACTGCGGCTTCGTTTTCCAGCAGGTACATCTCGTTGACAGCATGAGCATCATGGATAACGCGATCTCAACAGGAATGCTGACCGGGCAGAAGCAGAAGACACTGAAAGAGAAGGCTGAAAAGCTATTTAAGCGCGTCGGCCTCGCAGAAGACCTCTGGGGTAAGTTTCCGTCACAGTTATCAGGCGGTGAGGCCCAGCGTGCCGCAATGGTCAGGGCGGTAATAAACGATCCTGATGTTGTTTTCGCAGACGAGCCGACAGGCGCTCTTAACTCGACAGGCGTTAAGGCAGTATTGGATGTTCTTACCGATATCAATAAGACCGGTCAGTCGATCGTCATGGTTACACATGACATCACTTCAGCCAGAAGGGCAAACCGCATCATCTATCTTAGTGACGGCGGCATCATCGGTGAGTGCAACCTCGGTGAATATGTCTCAGGTGATAAGGAACGCCACAAGAAGATCAAGGAGTTCCTGGAAGATATGGGTTGGTAAGAGGTGTCCGGAATGACTTCGATTCTTAAGATATTTGAGGCTTTCAGGATCATCGATTTCCCGACAGCATACATAATGATATTTACAGGAGCCTGGCTTCTTGTCCTCATAGCGGCAGTTGCTTTTGTAAAACCCAAAAATCCTGATGTTTACAGGATCCTGGGATTTATTCCGAATCTGCATTTCGCGGTGTTTTATTTGCTGAACTATACAAAAGGCTATTTCATGTTGGGGTTTTCCAGATACGGCTGGTTCCTGATCGCTGCATTTATCTATGCATTAGCAGGACTGATCATTGCCCGTAAGGAAAAGAAGGTCAGACACCTTGTGATCACGGGAGTACTGAACTTTATCGTGTTTTTTGTAAGCGTTATATATATCATGGGTATCAGTCATTATGCCCGTTTTACAAATTACTCGCACATGAATTATGAGCAGTCGATGGCTGCAGTCATTGATGAGATAGAAGAGCATTATATCCTTTCAGAACATAAGCAGATAGATTATGATGCTCTCCGCGCCAAATATATACCCATTGCAGTTGAGGCAGACCGCAACGGTGATGAGGAGGCTTATGCGGAGGCTATTATGAATCTTTGTTATGAATTTCATGACGGCCATCTTAGCGCTTACTTCCTGGATGATGATCTCAGAAGCAGTGTTAATGACAACATGCTCGGAAACGATTACGGCTTTTCTATGATCGGCACGGACAGCGGAGTTATCGTAGCGATCCTGACGGACAGCAGTTCTGATGCATATGCTCTTGGCATACATGACGGTACCGTGATAACCGGGTGGGACGGGGCGGATATAGATGAAGCCTTAAGAAACGTAAGCTGCGTTACAACAGGCTGGCCTACGCCTTCTTTTCCGACCTCGGAAAACGAAGACTTTATGAGACCCATATTCCTTGCAGGGAACGGAGGGGATACCGTAAAAGTCAGGTTTATCGGTGATGACGGAAAAGAGACCGAAGTGACGCTCGAGAGCACAGGCAGTTACTATAACCGTTTTATGGCAGCAATGGAACCTGTTGCCGGCAAAAGATGTGACGAGTTTGCTTATTGTGAGATGCTGGATAGCCGCTGCGGTTATCTTTGCATCCCTGAGGAAGAATATGACGTTACCGGTGACATGATAGCGGCTCTGACCGACGACTATCCTGCTGTCAAAGAGCTTCTTATATCAAGGATCGATCAGATGAGAGCTCAGGGAATGGACAGGCTCATTATCGATCTGCGCGACAACGACGGCGGACTCGACGTGATCTCCGCAGCAGTCGTATCTTTATTTACCACTGAAGAGATCAGAACTTACAGCGGTTTTATAAGCGATGGCTCGCTCGTCGAGACCAAATACTGGAAATGGACCGTTCCTGCAGACGGAAGGTATTCAGACATTCCCGTTGTCGTCCTGGTCAATGCCGGAACTGCAAGCGCCGGCGATATCCTCACATATAATCTTTCCACCTGCCCGAACGTAACTGTTATGGGAATTACAACGTCCTGGGGATGTGCCCAGGGAGTAGGCCAGACATGCCTTTTGAGTGGCGGCAGTATAAGATTACGTTATTCGATAATGGCGACACTTGATGAAGACCGCAATATCTATATTGATCCCGGTCCGGACCGCGTCAGCGGTATTACTCTTGATGAGCGTATCCCCTTTGATATGGATGCCGTTAACAAGATGTACGTGCAAGGCCAGGATTATGAACTTGAATACGCACTGGATTGGATAGAGAGGGAAGAGCGATAGCAGAAGGCTATATCTTATTTTCGATGAACCCATCTGGGAACTATACAAAAAGGGCTGTCTCATTTAATTGAGACAGCCCGTTCCTTTATTATGGAGCCAAAGGCGGGAATCGAACCCGCGACCTATTCATTACGAGTGAATTGCTCTACCCCTGAGCCACTTTGGCGTGCCATAAAAATATACCCATTTGAATGATAAGTGTCAAGTAATGCGCATTGTATAGTCAAGGATTACGGATAAGAATGATATAATTGCTTTATCGGAGGTAATTCTTAATGAAGGCCCTTAGTCTCGGCAGAAAAATCACAAGTCTTTTGCTTTGTGTGTCTATGGCAGGCGCACTGTTTACGGGCTGTAAAAAGGGCGATGACATGTTTCCTTCGATCGAGGCGCCGAGCATTGAGACAGAACCCGGCGAATCAACGGAAAATACCGACGATCAGTTATCCGGCGGCGATATCAGGGAGCTCAAAGTAGCGCTTCCTTATTCTGACCTTACCATCCAGTGTCTTGCGGCCATGCTATATTGCAAGAACAACGGCCTTTGGGACAGTACGGATGACGGCTCCACGATTGATACGGCATTCCTGTCTTCAGTTGCGACCAATTACGTTGTTACCAACATCGGATGCGGAAGTACGGGTGCCACGCTTGATGTCGTTAAGGACTGGAGCAAGAGTGATATGCCTGACCTGTATCTGGCCCAGGACAGCAATGCTGTCTGGAATGCAGGATATGCTGCTCCCCTGAATGAATATCTTTCCGATAATGCTTATCTTAACAGCCAGCACATTTATACCGGTGCACTGACTGCTGATTCGGATGGCGGTATCTTTTATGCTTTGCCGCATTTCTGCTCAGCAAGGATCATCATGGGCAACTCTGAATACATTCCGTCTGAATCAGGAAAGCTCCAGATAAAGAACACCACTGAAGATTTCAGAGATTATTTAGAAGAGATTGATGACGAGTATTCATGCGCTGCATTTGCATCCGCATATGAGCTCATTCCTTATCTCGGTTCCGCGTTCAATAACGATAATCCCACATCTTATATGGTCTACGACGAGTATGTTAAGGATCACGATTCAGCTACACAGATCGTTTACGATGCTTCATCTTACGTAAAGGATTTCTATTCGTCAGAACTTGCCTTTGACCAGATAGACGGTGCAGATCCTGTTTATTCGAGAAAGGCTGCATTGTGGGTGGATTCATCTGCAAACATAAGGGCATGGTCCGAGTATTATCCGGGAAGCCTTTATCTTCTGCACCTTCCTTGCAATGATGCTACGAACGTCGGTGTTCCTTATGTAACTACATATTCTTTGTGTGTATCCAAGAATTCGGAGAACAGCGATTTTGCTTCCGAATTTGCGGCTTTTATTTCTTATGATCCTGATGCGCAGCTTCTTATATACAGGCTGGAAGATATGACAGGTCTTATGCCTCTTACAAGAAATGACGCGATCTGGAACATGATCTCCGAGGATGAAATTTTCGGTCACATGGCATCTGATTTCAGACAGACAATGGATAATGCAGTCTATTGTCCTGATTCATATGACAGCAAGCTTTTTACAAAAACGAATGAATATACGGCAGTATTTGTGGAGCAGGATGACGATTTCGATCCGGAGAAATGTTATGGCTGATTTAATTGATCTTCGCAAACTTCATATTCAGGACAGTTCCGAGCTTCGCAAGCGCGGCCTCATGGTTGGGACCATCAAGCTCATTGAAGACGATATCAGGGCTCTTGGTACCGGAAGCCAGGGAGAAGCGCTGCTTGCAGTAAAGGGCGGAGTGATCTATGCGCTTATTAAGCTTTTCAGGCCTGACCGGAAAAACTGCCGCGCCCACATTGAATTCGTATTCACAAGCGATGCAAATGCCGATACGCAGAGCGGCGTGGTAGACGAGGTCTTAAGATACTGCTTCCTTGATCAGTTCTACCACAAGGTTACCGTTATCTGTAACCACGGCAACGAAGGCCTTGAGAGGATCCTTACAGGCGCAGGCTTCATGCAGGAAGCCGTTTTAAGGGATGAGGTAAGGCTAAAGAACGGATTTGAAGATGCCGGCCTTTATGCAATGCTTTCTTATGAATATCCGAAATACAATGTCTGCTTCGTTCCGTTTGAGAGAGGCGTTGCGATCGTATCAGGCGGCAGCAACTATGTTGATTCAGTAAAGCTTTTTCATTACGGCCAGATAGTTGAAGATCCGTTTATACACAACATTGCAGGCTCTCTGGGGCTGCTTGATGATAACGGCGGCCTTATGAGAAACGATGAGGGCATTTATAGCTTAGATGAAGACCAGCTCAAATATCTTCCGGATGAACTTGCCAAAGCTTATGTTGAACTCAGGGAATATTTCGACAGCATGAGAGCGGGCTTTGATATAAGCGTCACGTTCAACACCGGTACGCCTTTCCAGAAGAAAGTATGGAATGCGCTTAATTCGATCCCTTATGGCGGTACTGCAAGTTATGAGGACATTGCGCTTATGCTGACTGACGGAAGTCTTCCCGAGGCTCGAAAAATTACGAGAGCTGTTGGTGCGGCGTGCTCTGATAATCCGGTAGCGGTGATCGTTCCGTGCCATAGGGTTATCGGTAAGGACGGCAGCATCGTAGGTTATGCGGCAGGTATCGACATCAAGGACTATCTGCTGTTACATGAAAGTTTTACAGCGGTAACACCGCTGATATCCAAGGAGGGATAATCAATGGCAAAACACGATAAGATCGAAGTCGGGGTATCAACTATCCTTAACCCCGTTCCGGTAGTCATGGTTTCTTCTGCAGGCAAGGATCCTGAATCTGAAGCAGAACGTCCCAACATCATGACGGTAGCGTGGGCGGGAACTATCAATTCAGAGCCGCCGATGCTTTCTATCAGTGTCCGCAAATCAAGACATTCACATAAGCTCATTACCGAGACAGGTGAGTTTGTTGTAAACCTTGTATCCAAGTCACTTTGCAAGGCCTGCGATTACTGCGGCGTAAGAGGAGGGGAGAAGGAAGATAAGTTCAAGTCCTGCTCTCTTACACCTATTAAGGCAAAGGGCCTTGAGTATGCATATGCTATCAAGGAAGCTCCCGTATCGATCTCATGCAAAGTAAAAAGCGTACAGGAATTAGGTTCACATGATATGTTCATAGCCGAGATAGTCGGAGTTACTGCTGATTCATATCTGCTCGATGAGAACGGCAAGCTTTGCCTCGAGAACGCGAGACTGGTGGCATATAATCACGGAGAATACTATCTCCTTGGCGAGAAGCTCGGTTTCTTCGGCTACTCCGTAGCACCGGAAAACATCATCAAGAAAAGAATGGGAAAAGATAAGAAATGAAGTTTAAAGGAATAAAGAAGGTCCACGAAGGACGTTTTATTGCGGCATATAACGCTGAATATGAGACAAATCTCGGCAATACCAAGATCTATGAGATGAGTTCGAGAGATCACAACATTACGAGTCTCGAAGATCTTCAGCGTGAGAAGTGTGATGCGGTGGTGCTCATTATCACCAGCCCTGACGGCAACAAGCTCCTGCTCAACAAAGAATTCAGAATGGCTGTCGGAGGTTTTGCGATCAATTTCCCGGCAGGCCTTATAGATGAAGGAGAGACTCCTGAAGAAGCGGCTGCCAGAGAACTGTGGGAAGAGACCGGTCTGAAGTTAACTTCTATTGATGAAGTCCTTCCGATGAGTTTTTCCGGCGTTGGTCTTACCAATGAGAGAAGCTGCTGCGTAATCGGCACGGCAGAAGGCGAGTTCGCTCCGAGTACATCTGACGAGGAGGAGATCGAAGCCCGTTGGTATACCAGGGAAGAGGTAAGAGAACTTCTTAAGCAGACAAATTTCGCTGCAAGAACCCAGGCTTATTGCTACTGGTGGGTCAGGGAGTGACCCGTCTCCATTTTATTTCCCGGACAGACGGTCTTTGACCTGATATTGCAAAAAATCACAGTAGCCGTCAGGGTCTACTGTGACTTTTACTGTGATTTTCTAAACTCAATAAAGCCTTATAGCAACTTGGAAGCCCATTCCCTGAGTTCATCGACGGTGGCATTTGCCTTGAACCGTTCGCCGGTCATGACTTTCGCGCCTTTTGCAAGGCTCGCGATATTCTCGCCTGATGAGCCGATCCCGCTTGAACCTGAAGTTGCAAAAGGAATTATCGTCGTGCCGGAGAAATCATATTGCTCAGCGAAGGTATCGATTATCGACGGCTCTCTGTACCACCATACCGGGAAACCTACAAATACTGCATCGTAAGAGGACATGTCTTCGACTGTTGATGCGATCTCCGGACGGCTCGCGCGGTTCTTCATCTCAACAGAGCTTCTGCTCAGGGGATTCATCCAGTTAAGATCTGATTTTGTATAAGGTTCGCGTGGCACGATCTCGAAAAGATCTCCGCCTGTTGCCTGTGCCAGTGTTGTTGCGAGTCTTTTGGTAACACCGCTGGCCGAGAAATAAGCGACTAAAACTTTAGACATATTATCCCAGCTCCTTTTTATTTGTTTTTGCACTTTACGTTTTCCATATTGTTCAAAGCTTTATATGTAAGTATGTAAAGCATCTTGAACTCTTCTTCGTTAAGTCCCACACAGGATGCGATGCAGGGAGGGATCTTGAGAGCTTCATCCTTTACGGCTTCGCCTTTGGCTGCCAGATCTCTCGATGTAATGCTTACGGATTCCCACATGACCATCATGACGATGTACTGGGTGTAGGTGAGTCCGAGCTTCTTGAGGTAAGGCGTGTACTGGCTTACAAGTTCCTTCGAGCAAGCATAGAGCGAAAATATAATGCTGATCAAGCTATTTGAAGATTCTTAACGACCTTATCTATTTCCTTGAAACTCCCGGCTGTGATCGTGAACAGAACAAGCAATCCGTTGTCCTGGAAAAAATAGATCTGAAGAGATGAGACATCATAGCCGTTTCTATCTAATACCATCTTAAGCGCGAAACAGGATTTGCCGTCTATCTTGTAGTCTTCGATATATTCTATACTTTTAGCAGGATATTTCATGCTTTTGTTCCATTCTTCGAGAGTGTGTTCTTTCGTTGCGTCTGCTTTCAATTGTTCATCAAGTACATAATCGATCTTCAAGGATGCGGTGTTACCCCACACAAACCAGGGACCTGATATGTCTACGCCGGTATAGTCTTTCATTAAAACATCTCTTTTATCAGTATCGGGCCATTCGACAGTATAATCTCCGGTCAACTTAAAGCCTACGCCGCCGGCATGGCTTATATATCTGTCACCTTCAATCGTTCCGGCAATGTCTCCGACTGTTGTGGTCTCATTGTTGACCGGTACTGTGGTTATAGGTTCATGAGCTGAGCTGCAGCCTGCCAGAAGCAGGATGGCTGTGGACAGAATAATAGCGATAATCTTTTTCATAAATAATCTCCCTTATAGAAAAATCAAATAATTTTTCTAATTTCGCTTTGAGTATAGCATATAATAGTTTTAACAGTAATTGTTGAGGGGAGCAGGATAACGATGAATAAGCCCGGAACACAGAAAATAGAGACGGAACGTCTGATATTAAGAAGATTTGTAATCGAAGATGCCGATGATATGTTCAACGGCTGGTGCAATGATCCTGAGGTTTCCAAATATCTGACATGGCCTCCGCACGGAAGCGTTGAAGTGACAAAGTCTCTTTTGAATGCCTGGATCCCTGAATATGAGAAGGGCGACTATTTCAACTGGGTAATGGAACTTAAAGAGACAGGAAAGATAATCGGTAATATCTCTGTCGTTCGGGTAAGGGAAGATATAGGCGAAGCACTCATCGGGTATTGTATGACCAGAGAATACTGGGGCAACGGATATATGCCTGAAGCTTTGAAAGCAGTAATAGATTATCTTTTCGATGTTGCGGATATGAACAGGGTATGTGCAACACATGACGTTAACAACCCGAAGTCCGGCCGTGTAATGCAGAAGGCCGGAATGAAATACGAAGGAACTCTGCGCCAGGCAGGACTTAATATGCAGGGCATCTGCGATTCTGTTTGTTATTCGGTTATCAGAAGTGACCGCTGCTCTGACAAGTAAAAATACTTGACACGCCATTTATCCTTTGTTATTATGTGCAGGCTGAAATAGGGGAGGCTTGCCTTAAAATGCGTGAAAAGTCAGTAAGAACAGACCTTTTGCTTGATTTCTACGGCAATCTTCTTACGCCCAAGATGAGGCGCACCTGTGAGAGCTACTATAATGATGATCTGACTTTGGCAGAGATCGCTGAAGCAGAGGGTATCTCAAGGCAGGGCGTGCATGATACGGTCAAGAGGGCGGAAAAGCAGCTTGAAGAGTATGAAGAGAAGTTAGGTCTGCTTCAGCTTTTCGAGATGCAGCAGGCAAAAGCAAAAACGGCTCTGGCACATTTAAAGAGCGGTGATACCGGTAAGGCTGCCAAAGAGCTTGAAGAATTGATAGAGGAAATGTAATAGTGTTTGAGAGCTTGTCACAAAAGCTTCAGAATATAACTTCCAAGATGCGCGGCAAGGCCCGCGTGTCTGAGAGCGACATCAAGGAAATGATGCGCGAGATCCGCATGGCTCTTTTGGAGGCGGATGTTAACTACAGCGTAGTCAAGGAATTTGTCGCAGACATGACCGAGCAGTGCAAGGGCGCTGCAGTTCAGGAGTCTTTCACACCCGGCCAGCAGATCGTTAAGATCGTAAGAGATGCTCTCACAGAGCTCTTGGGCGGTGAAGAAGGCGAAGATAAGCTTAAGGTTTCCGCTACAGGTTTTAATATAATCATCCTTTACGGTCTCCAGGGTGCAGGTAAGACAACAACAGCTGCCAAGCTTGCAAAACTCCTGAAAGAGAACGGCAAGAAGCCGATGGTCGTATCAGTTGACGTTCACAGACCGGCAGCTGCCCAGCAGCTCAAGGTATTAAGTGATGCAGTCGGAGTTGACTGCTATATCGATCCTGAAGAGAAGGATGCGGTTAAGATCGCTAAGGACGGTGAAGGCAAAGCAAGATACATGCTCTGCAATTACCTCATCATCGATACTGCAGGCCGTACTGTTGCAGACGAGGAGCTCATGGAAGAGCTCAGAGATATTGCTGCTGCGGTCAATCCCACAGAGAAGCTCCTTGTAGTCGATGCTATGATCGGTCAGGAAGCCGTTAACGTAGCACAGCTTTTCGAGCAGAACATCGGCATGGACGGCTTCATCATGACAAAGCTCGACGGTGACGCCAGAGGCGGTGCTGCGCTTTCGATCAGAAAACTTACTAACAAGCCTATCAAATACATCTGTACCGGCGAAAAGGTTGACGCCATCGAGAAGTTCTATCCCCAGCGTATGGCTGACAGAATTCTCGGCATGGGTGACGTCGTAAGCCTTATTGAGAAGGCCCAGCAGACAATCGATGAGGAAGAAGCAAGGAAAGCAATGGAACGCATGATGGGCAGTTCCTTCAACCTTGATGACCTTTATTCACAGTTTGAGCAGATGAAGAAGATGGGTTCTCTTAAAGATCTGGTCGGCATGATGCCCGGTGCTGCAGGTAAGGTAAATGAGGAAGATCTTGATGACAGGATCGTTGACAGACAGATGGCCATCATCACTTCCATGACAAAGAAGGAAAGAAGATCACCTTCCATCCTTAATGCAAGCAGAAGAAAGAGAATCGCAGCAGGTGCCGGTGTTCAGGTATCTGATGTAAATAAACTTATCGCCCAGTATGAGCAGACAGCAAAGCTCATGAAGCAGTTTTCTAACGGCAAGGGCGGATTCAAGATGCCTAAGGGTTTTGCCAAGCAGGCAGCCAAGATGGGCCTTAAGGGCAACATGGGCGGCCTAGGAAATATGGGTGGCATGGGCGGAATGTCCGGTATGGGAACAGGATTCCCTCAGGGCATGGGCAGCCTTTCCGCACCCAAGGAAGATTACGATGATACACCCTTTACGCCCACAGGAAGGCGCGACCGCAAAAAGAAGCGCAAGGGCAGAAGATAAAGTCGATCCCGTCATATATGTGACGCAGATTATAAAAAACAAAATATATTTTTGGAGGAAAACAAAATGGCAGTTAAGATTCGTTTAAGAAGAATGGGTAAGAAAAAGGCACCTTTCTATCGTGTAGTTGTTGCTGATTCCAGATACCCCAGAGATGGACGTTTCATCGAGGAGATCGGTTTCTATGATCCCATGAAGGAAACAGACAGCGTTAAGATCGATGCAGAAGCAGCAAAGAAGTGGATCTCCAACGGAGCTCAGCCCACAGATACAGTAAAGTCTCTTCTTAAGAAGCAGGGCATCATCTGATTTAATATCAGCTGATAACCAGAATAATAGGAAGGAGAGCTTTATATGGACGATTTATTGGTTTATATCGCCAGGGAACTTGTCAGCAATCCCGATGAGGTAAACGTAAAGAAGACAGAGCGTGGAAACACAGTTGTTTTCGAGCTGTCCGTTGCTCCCGAAGATACAGGAAAGATTATCGGCAAGAACGGTAAGAGAGCTCAGGCTATCCGTTCGATAATGAAGGCTAAGTACCTCAAAGAAGGTAAGCGCGTTATTGTCGATATTGTAGGCTGATTCTTTTGGATAATCTCATCATTATAGGAAAGATTACCGGCGCGCATGGTGTCCGTGGGGAAGTTAAAGTATTCCCCTTAACGGACGACCCGCGCCGTTTCCTTAAACTAAAGGAATGTTTTTTCTGCGGGCAGAATTTTGAGAAGCCCGAAGCTTCAGTATGCTCTTCTGCAAGGCTGGACAGAGGAAACGTTCTTGTTAAATTCGAAGGTGTCCTTGACAGAGACAAGGCTGAACTTCTGCGTGGCAGATTTATTGCCGTCGACAGAAAAGATGCGGTCAAGCTCAAGAAGGGCAGCTATTTTATTACTGATCTCAAAGGCCTTAAAGTAATTGACGATGAAAAGGGCGAAGTCGGAACGGTAATCGATTGTTTTGAGACCGGATCCCAGTTTACGCTCGAGATAAAGCGTGACAAAAAGAAAAATCTCATGATCCCTTTTGTAAAGGCATACTGCTACGAAGTCAGCGTTGAAGAGGGATTCATCAAGTGTAAAATGCCTGACGGTCTTTATGAATTGTATGACTGACCGTTAGTAAACGGCTTTGAAATATAACATGTTCCGGGTATCTCATGATTATGAGATGCCCTGTTTATTTATAAAAGTTAACAATTGGTTTATCCATTAGTCTTAAAATCTTGTTAAGATAAATTTATATATTCGGAAACGCTCGGCTTTTGTTGGAGAAGGCTTATGAAGAAAGAACGTCTTGTCGGAATTATAATGTCGATTATCATCTCGGCCGTTATGGGTGTCGTTTCCGCTGCGCTTGTGATCAGGAATAATCCTGAAGCTGTTAGATATACTCCTGTTGAAATGCTCTATATATCGAACATTGCTTTATCCATTGTTATCGGCGTGATAATCGCATTGGTAATCCCGCTCGGAAAACTTGGCGCAATGCTTGCAAGAAAAGCCAATGCCAATCCTCCGGGAATAAAGTTCTTCCTTCTCAACGCAATTCCGAATTCCGTAGGAAACACTCTGATAATCAGCCTTATCTTAAGTTTTGTCGGTGTGCTTACTGCAAGGATGAAGCTTCCTGCTGAGGCGTTAAGCCAGCTCCCGCCGTTTGCGGTAATGTGGCTAGGGAACTGGTTCAGACTTCTTTTACCGACGCTTTTGATCAGTTATGTATTATCTGTCCTTTTATCACCGCTTATTACAAGACTTCTCGGTGTTAAAGGACCCGGTCCTCAGAGAACAGAATGAATTAGGCAAGTCCCGTAAGACAGGTGATCTTTATGAGTTGCATATCCAGAGAAAAATATACTTCATACCTTGAACGCTTAGTCCGCATAACGCATAACCAGCCGGTTGACCGTGATGCTTATGTTGATTTGATAAGAAAAATCGGCATAGATTATAAGCTTACCAAGGGCATGACCGAATTTTACATAACTCCTATGATGGAACAGCGTGGAGACGGCGAAGTCTTTTGTGATTTTGATACGGGGAAAAGTAAGAAGGTCCTTATCCGTCTAAGGATAGTCTCATCTTCTAAAGCAGTTATTATCGGAACACTTTATTCCAATCCCGAAGAGTATGTTCACGATGACACTGATGTAGATCAGCTGGATTCAATGTTAAGGATCATCCTCGGATATGTCAGCAGAGTCCGTTTGATCAACAGGCTTGAAGAATTTGGTTTTTCGGATCTTGACGGCTACCGCAATTTCCGAGCCTTTGCCAGGTACATGGACGTAAACAATGCAGAGAACAGGCTTGGCGGCAAAGTGGCATCTTATATTGATCTCCATAATTTCACGATAGTAAATCAGGAGATCGGACGTGAGAACGGAGACGTCGTAATGCGCAAGTATTATGATCTTCTAAGTGATACTATCGGCGATACCGGAATCATTATAAGACTCGGCGGTGACAAATTCATAGGTGTTTTCGACAAGGGTTTACAGGATGATATCTTCAGGATCTTTTCCGGTGCTCACATAGCTTATGATGTTACCGGACAGCAGAGGGTAAATGTCTCTGTTGCCGCAGGTATTTATGCACTGCCTATCCCGTACATGATGAAATCATACGGCGATATCATGGATAAGATCATGCTCGCCGGTAATGTAGCCAAACGTCATGAAGGTGAACGCATCGTTGTATACGGCGAAAAGATGAAGGCCGAAAGCGATCACATAAAGCAGATCCAGACAGCATTCCCCGGAGCGATCAAGAGAGAAGAATTCATCATTCACTATCAGCCCAAAGTTGATATTGAGACAAGGCAGATCGTTGGAGCCGAGGCGCTTTGCCGCTGGCAGAGAGACGGAAAGGTAATTCCTCCGGACGAGTTTATACCTATCCTTGAACTCAATACATTCGTATCCGAACTGGATTTCTATGTTCTCGATCATGTGTGCAGGGATATGGTCAGATGGCTTAATGAAGGCCGTCAGCCGGTCCGTGTATCGGTCAACTTCTCCAGAAAGCATTTGATTGACATTGATCTGACTGACCACATCATTTCAATAATCGACAAGTACAACGTGCCTCACGAACTTATCGAGATCGAGCTTACCGAGACCACTTCGGATGTTATGTTCAGCGATCTGAGACGTATCGTAAGCGGCCTTCAGAAGAATGGTGTAAAGACAGCCGTAGATGATTTCGGTGTAGGTTATTCTTCGTTGAATCTCATCCGTGAGATCCCGTGGGATGTTCTTAAGATCGATAAGAGCTTTGTTCCTGAAGCAGAAGACGAGAACAGTGTTTCCAACGTAATGTTCAGACATCTTATCTCGCTTGCACATGACATGGGCCTTGAATGCGTCGTAGAAGGCGTCGAGACAGAAGAACAGCTCAGGGTCTTAAGGAAAAACAATTGCATGATCGCGCAGGGATTCCTTTTTGATCATCCGCTGACAGTTGAAGAGTTCGAAGACCGTCTCATCAATAAACAATACAAATAATCAGAAACTTAACGCCGTCATAGTGACGGCGTTTTTCGTAAAACACATGTATTTATGCTATTATTTCCATGCAAAAACTCTGCAGTATAAGCAGAACAGGTTAATGGAAACGGTATAAAAGGCATATGAATTTATACGTGGCGACATTATTTCCCGAACAGGTGACCTCGTATCTTAATACGAGCATTACCGGCAGGGGAATGGCAAAGGGCGCGTTCTCTCTGGAATGCATCCAGATGAGAGATTTTGCGCCCAATAACTACGGCCGCGTTGATGATACCATCTATGGCGGCGGTACCGGCATGATGATCCGTCCCGAACCCGTTTTCGGTGCATATGAGAAGGTTGTTGAGCTTTGCGGAGGTAAGAAACCCCATACGGTTTACATGTCTCCCAAGGGCAGTGTTTTCAATCAGGCCAAGGCGCATGAACTGGCGTCTTATGACAATCTGCTGATTATCTGCGGCCACTATGAAGGCATTGATGCGCGCGTCATTGATGAGATCTGCGACGAAGAGATATCTATCGGTGATTACGTGTTAACAGGCGGTGAGACTGCTGCGATCGTTGTTATCGATGCGGTTGCAAGGCTCATCCCGGGCGTTCTTCCCAATGAAGAAGCGTATACCAATGAATCGCATACTGACGGAGTCTTGGAAGCACCCCAGTACACAAAGCCTCCGGTATGGCATGACAAGGCTGTTCCGGAAGTCCTTAAAAACGGTAACGATGCAGCTATAGCGGAGTATAACCGCATAGCTGCACTGGTCGATACATGGCATAAAAGGCCTGATATGCTTGATAAACTCGACATTTCTGAAAGTGATTGGGCCAAAATGCTTGCCTTTGAAAGAGGCA
>X410_Impala__coassemble_34_pt1 | contig 33624 bp, 28 predicted proteins | sample X410_Impala__metabat2_low_PE_001 | metagenome-assembled genome bin X410_Impala | reverse complement strand
TCGTTGTTCTTCTTATCATCATCATGGCTGCAAGAATAGCTGTTAAGCGATATGTCGATAAGAAGAGAGAAGCTGAAGAAGAGATTATTCTTGCCGATCCTCATGAACTTGAGGTTGACAAAAACAATACAAAAATAGAAAATACCGCAGAAGATGATCCGGGGGATATTTGACATGCCGTACGAATTGTTCATTGACTTACCGACTAACAAACAGATTTTACCAGTAATTATTGCAATAGCAGCAATAGTAGTTGTCGGACTTATCATCACATTCATTATTTTCAAGATTTCTGACAAGCTTAAAGAAAAGAATCGTGAAAGAATTGCGATGAAGATAAAGCATGAAAAAGTTATGGATAAAGTGGTCCGCAGAGAAACTGAACCCACTAAGACCGTTCATCAGATCAAGCGTGAATCAAGAGATCCTGCCATAAGACAGCAGCAGGAAGCCGCAGTTACGAACACTCTGGTCGGCGGAACCAGCGAAGCGCAGAAAGTAGAAAAACACGCTGCAGATTACTACGGCCAGCTCGGCATATCTTCAAAGAGATCCAAGCAGCTCGACAAAGCAAAGGACAGAGCAATCCTTAACGGATATCTGCAGAAGTCAAATACAGCGCCTATCAGACCTGTCTACTCAAATACACAAGAAGCACGCCAGCAGCAGATGAATGAACTTAATTCTGATAAGGTAGGAGAAGAAGCAAATACTCCTGCTCTCGTCATGGATTCCGCTGCACCTTCCGCAGTAAGATACACGGATAACACTTATCACCGTAATACAAGACAAAAGGAAATTCATTTAAAGCGTCCTTCATCTGCAAGAACTGCACAGCCTGTTCAAGAGGCAGTTTTCACTCCCGCACAGGAAACTTCAGATGGTTTTACATCCGACACGGATGTTCTTGAACAGAGTGCTCACGAAGAGACCGAAAACACTTAATTCTCAGGCTTTCCTGACACCCTCAAACACTTGAAAATAAGGGCTTTGCACCTTATAATTTTAATGTCTTCTAATATATTTTTTATATGAAGACGTGTGTGCTTTTTTGGAGGAAACTTAAAATGTCGGGTGGCTATTCGGGGCGCTTCTCGCTTAAATTCCTGTGCGCATTAGCATGCGCATTTTTTGCTTTTTTAATTGCAGTTAATTGTTTTGAATCTCATGATGTAAAAGCTGATGGCTGGGCTGATGCATGGTTTATTTCTCAATGGGATGATGCAGATGCTGGAAAGATTGGAATCAGTTCTTGGGGCTTTAACGAGGGAGACATTATTCAAGTATATGTAACCTCGGGGACAGAACTGTTCTTTAACGGAAGCACAAGTGGAAATGTTTCTTGTGTGTCTGATGGTGGATATTTAGTAGTTAAATTTACCTATACTGGAGAAAATGTTGAGTTTGCAGTACGTGGAACAAGCATCTCTGGTACCAGCGTAGGAATAGGTGATGTGGTTCTTGTAGAAGCTGTTGAGACTTCTCCAACGGAGACGGATCCACCTACACCCGAACCCACAGCAACACCGGTTCCAACAAATACACCGATTCCAACAAATACACCGATTCCAACAAATACACCTGTCCCCACTAAAGCTCCTACAACTGCACCTACGCAGACACAGCAGGAGACACAAGCAACACAGACAACACAGGCGACAGCAGCCGGTGACACAACTACTGCAACAAGCATTTCCGATGAGACTACAGCTGCAACAGAGAGTGCTGCAGAAACAACTGCTGCAACATCTTCAGCCAATTCTTCTAAGGCAACGCAGGCTACAGAGACTCCTGTCGCTGAAGAGACAGGACTTACTGATGAAACCGTTGAAGGCGGTACCGATGAGACAAATGAGGATGGCACACCCGTAGTTGCAGCTCTTACAGCAACAGGTTCCGGCGGAAGTAAGAGCGGTCCCAAGAAGTCTTCCGGTGCAAGCTGGATATGGATAGTTCTTCTTGTCATCGCAGGCGGTCTTCTTTATCTGAGATACAGATATCTTAAGAAGCAGGAAAAACTTGATGGTTCTGACCTTGCGATCGCTTTTATTCCGGGTGTACCTTTCCTTGCAGAAAAGTTCTTCGGTTATCTTGGGCCCGTTAAGAGCATGAACACGACTGCACCGGTTTCCGAGAAAAGCTTTAATACTGCCAATGCCATGAAAGAAATCAAGGCAATGGAGGCTTCCGAGAAAGGCATTGCCACAGGTACAAGAACAGCAGTTCAGAAGGCACCTGTAAAGCGTCCTTCAGAACTTTCCGTAAACCATGCCAAGGTCGTTGCAGAAACAAAGAAAGACGGCGCTGCCACAGCAGCCAGACCTGTTTCAAGAACTGCAGCAAATGCTAAGACACTTACACCAGAACAGCTTGCAGAGCGTGAGAAGGCAGCAAAGCTCCTTGCCGAAAGAAAGGCTGCACAGGCTGCCAGAGTTGAAGAGATCAGAAAGAATGCCGAAGCAAGAAAAGCAGCGGCAGCAAAAGACGGTACTGCTAAAACAGAGAAAAAGCCTGTTCAGCAGAGAGCTCCGATCAAGAGACCTGCGAGCCTGTCAGTTAATCACGCACAGGCCGTAGCAAACGGCGCGGCAGCAGGCACAACGGCCAAGATGACGGCTGAAGGTCCGGCGGCATCTGCAGCAACAAAGACAGCAGTGGCAGCAGGAACTGCCGCTGCATCCGCTGTACGTCCGGGATCTAAGTCGGCAGAAAAAAACGGAGTAAAACCTATTGAGAAAATTAGTGTAAAATCTGAAGAGAAGCCTGCAGTTAAGAAGGATGAAAAGCCTGCCGTAAAACCTGCAGAAAAACCCGCTGTAAAGAATGTTGACAAGCCGGCTGAAAAGCCCGTCGAAAAGAAAGTTGTTGAAAAAGCAACAGCAAAACCCGTTGAGCAGAGCAAACCTGCCCAGCGTCCCGGCAGTGCCGCTGCGTCTGCCGGAAGCGTAACTGCCGTTGCCGGAGATAAAAAGGAAAACACTACCGAAAAGAAAGAGAAGCCTATGGAACACAATTTTACATCCGCTCCTCAGAATGGACCTGTCAAGCGTCCTAAGGCAGAGATGACCCCCGAACAGTTTGCAGAACGCGAGAAAGCAAAGAAACTTCTTGAGGAGAGAAGAGCTGCGCAGGCTGCAAGAGTAGAAGAGATTAGAAAGAATGCCGAAGCCAGAAAAGCTTTGGTTTTCGAGCAGAACCAGCTTGCAGAAGAAGCCAGGAAGGCTGAAGAGGCCAGAAGGGCCGAGGAAGAGCGCCTGGAAAGAGAAGCCAGAAAGGCTGAAGAAGCAAGGATCGCCGAGGAAGCTGCCAAGGCTGCCGAGTTTGCAAGACAGGAAGAAGCCAGGAAGGCTGAAGAAGCAGCTAAGGCTGCTGCCATAGCTAAGGCGAAGGCCGAGGCTATTGCCGAAGAAGCAAGAAGACTTCAGGAAAGGGCAAGAGCAGCTGAGCTCGAACGGAAAGAGGCTGAGGCCAAGAAGAGAGAAGAGGCCAGAAGGCTGGAAGAAGCAAGAAGAGCCGAAGAGTTAAGACGAGCTGAAGAAGCACGGTTAGAAGCTGAAGCAAGAGCTGCTGAAGAGGCGAAAAGAAAAGAAGAAATCAGACAGGCAGAGGAAGCCAGAAGAGCTGAAGAGATAAGACAGGCTCAAGAGGCAAGAAGAATAGAAGAAGCCAGAAAAGCGGATGAGGCAAGATTAGCTGAAGCAGCCAGACTTGAAGCTGAAGCAAGAGCAGCCGAAGAAGCAAGGAAGGCTGAGGAAGCAAGATCTCTTGCAGAAGCAAAAGCTGCGGAACGTGCAAGACAGGAAGCAGCTGAGGCTGAGAGAGCTGCCGCTGCTGCAAAGGCTCAGGCTGAAGCAAAACTGGCAGAGGCACAGAGAGCTATGGAGGCGGCAGCTGCAGCAAGGGAAGCTAAGGCTGAAATGAACAGGAAGCAGAGTAAAACGTCCGCTTTCTTTAAGACAACCATGGCAACTTCAGATAATACGGCTATGCCTCAGATCTCAGCAATTTCTGCTGCTGACGGATATAAAGAACATCTTGAAACCAAAGCTGAGAATAGAGCAAAGGCTGACGCATCAAAGGAAAAGAATCCTTATAACGCTTATAAGGGCGGCATTCCGACAACAACTAAAGTCCCTGACGGAGCTGCAAAAGCGGCTGAACGTGCAAGAGCATCTTCCAATGCCAATCAGCTTGGAACGATCCTTGCAGGACAGTCCAATAATGCCGGAAGACCTGTATGGTCAGCGCCCGGATCAAATGCGGCTCCTTTCAAGGAAAGTAATGATGCCAGAAAAGAAAGGATCCGCGAGCAACAAAGAAAGATCGCTGAAGAGAAGGCAAGGAAAGAAGCTGAAGAAGAAAGGGCCAGAAACCCTCAGCCGAGTTATGCCGATACTGCCAAAACGCGCAAATCCGCATTTTTCGACAGGGGATATGTAAGACCTGAGAATACGAACAGCGAGTCAGAAGAGCAGTCATCTGCTTATGACGGAATTGTACGTCCGTCTGCTATAATAGATAAGGAGCGTGATTTCAGGAACAATCCGACGGCTCCTGCAATGGGTGCGGATGTTGAAGGCAACAGGCCTCCGATCATGGATCCTAAAGCAGGTGCGGCTCCTACGGCACTTAAACCGAAACCGGGATTCAAGCCCATGAATCCTAACGGTTCTAATAACTGACGAAGACTTTTCTGGGGGATAATACTATGAAAAGATCTAAGAAGCCATTAACTTTTGTTGCTGTCGCTGCAAGTATCGGCGCACTCAGCCTTGGGCTTGAGGCATGCGTTTACGGACCTCCGCAAGCGCCTGTTGAGACCAATGTTTACGGACCTCCGCCGGAACCTGCGATTACAGAGACAGTAGAGACAGAGGAAGAGACAAAAGCTACCAAAGATGAGAAGCCCTCAGCTCCTTCGGATAACGATGAAGTAGTTGTATACGGACCTCCTTCTGATCTTGTAGACGGACCGGAAGAAGATGTTTACGGTCCTCCACCGGAAGTCGAAGAATAATGTCTGTGGATACAAACGAAGCCAAGAAGGTATATCTCGACAGAAAAGCTGAAGAACGTGCAAGGCTTTTCAAGGATCCCGAGCTGATATATCTGTTTTTCGAATTGACCAGAAGCTGCAATGAAAAGTGTTTTCACTGCGGAAGCAGTTGTGCGCCCGGATTGGGACACGGCCCTTCTGTAGAGGAATTCAAAGCAGTATTAGATGACGTCAAAGAACACTTTGATCTGAAAAAACTCCAGCTCTGTATTACCGGCGGCGAACCGCTTTTATATCCCGGTTTTGCCGAGCTTTTGGGCTATGCGCATGAGCAGGGTTTCCGCTGGGGCATGACGACAAATGCAACCCTTATAACTGAGGACGTTGCAAATATGCTTGCTGATGTTGGCATGGGTACGGTATCCGTAAGTATCGACGGACTCCGTGATACCCACGACAGACAGAGAGGCCTTAAGGGCGGTTACGACAAGGCCATGAGAGGAATCCAGAATCTCATTGACCGCAAGGCTTTCAAACATATCCAGGTTACGACAGTCGTTAATCACAAGAATATAGGCGAACTCGATGAGCTCTTTGAGATCATGGATTCGATCGATCTTGATTCATGGCGTGTAATCGGAATCGAGCCGATGGGAAGAGCATTGGATTATCCCGATATGCTCCTTACGCCTGACGACCAGAGATATCTGTTTAACTTCATACGCGAAAAGCGTGAGCAGGGCATCCCCGTAAATTACGGGTGTTCGCACTTCTTAGGTCTTGAATATGAAAGAGACGTAAGAGACTGGTTCTTCTATTGCGGTGCAGGAACACATACTGCAGCAATAAGGATCAACGGCGACATTACTGCCTGCCTCGATATCGAAGACAGACCTGAATTTGTACAGGGAAACATTGCCACGGATAAGTTCAGTGACGTATGGTTTAACCGTTTCCAGGTTTACAGAAAACCTTTGTCTTCACTCTGCAAGGAGTGTCACGACTGTGAGTGGGAGAAGTGGTGTGCCGGCGGTTCCAGACACAGCTTCGACTACGATAACAACAAGCAGAGAGTCTGCTTTAAGAACGTTCTCTTTTAATAATTTTATAGAGAGTGTATCATTAAAAGTACCGAACTTCTTTCCGGGAGAAGCGTTTAATGCACCAGAAAATCGCGATAATAACAGGCAGTTCATCAGGTATAGGAAAAGCTTTTCTTGAGCTTGTTGCAGGCGATAACGGTGAGTATTTCAAGTCACCTTTTGATGAGATCTGGGCAGTGGCAAGACGCAAGGATGCGCTCGATGAGATTGCATCTTCCGTTGGCGGCGGCAGGTTCGTTCCGATAGTTGCCGACCTTTCCGACAATTCCGGTATCCGGATAATCGAAGACAAACTTAAGGCAGAAGAGCCTGAAGTCGGACTTCTCATTAATTCTGCCGGAATGGGAATAAAGGGTGCTGTCATGAGCAAGTCAGCGCAGGCCCTTGATGACACCATAAGGATCAACTGCAGCGCATTAAGCCGGATGATGAGGATCACGGCTCCCTATATGAAACCCGGCGGAAACGGCCGCGCAAAGATAATCAACATAGCATCATCGGCGGGATTCCTTCCACAGCCGGGTTTTGCGTGTTATGCGGCGAGCAAGTCTTATGTCATATCATTCTCGAGGGCGATGAGCGCAGAGCTTAAATCAAAGGGAATAGACGTTATGGCAGTGTGCCCGGGTCCTGTTGCGACTGATTTCCAGCGAAGGGCAACTGAGGGAAAAGAAGCTGATTTTACGGACTGGCGCAAGAACTTCGTGATCGATCCGGTAAAGCTCGCAAAGAAGTCTCTTAGAGCTTCCGCAAAGGGCAGAAAGATGCTCGTATATCCGTTTTCACAGAAACTGTTACACCTGGCTTCAAAGATAGTTCCGACATCGTGGATACTGGCTTTCATGGGCAACGGTGCAAATGAATAAACAACATAAAAAGGGGTGATTTAAATGACAAAGAAAAAAGTCGAACCGACATTCGGCAGCATTTTCAGGGCAGTTGAAGAGAAGGCAAAGAAAACATCTTTTCTTCAGGACACGGCTACTCAGATTACCTTAAACGGTAATCTCGATAATCTTCCTTTATATGTGAGGATCGAAGACGGAATGCCGGAGGTAGCTCCTTACGAGTACATCAACGCTCCTTTCTATATCGATGCCGATGCTGAGACATTCGCTTCTGTTCTTAACGGTGACAAGGATTTTGTAGTAGCAGTCGCCCAGGGCAGCATTACGATCAACGGAGATGCCGCACAGGCTCTCGTATTCTGCTCAAAACTCTTCTGACAGCCACTTTGATATAATAAAACGGTATGGCTACTATACTTAACGGCATTTTCAAAGATAAGATGGTGTTCCAGTGGGGCGCCGAACTCAGAGTGTTCGGATGCTGTGATACGGACTGCAATATCAAAGCCGTTTTGTTTAAAGACGGGAAGGAAGTTTCCTCCAACACAAGTCATACTGAAGAAGACGGAAGTTTCCTCGTCTGTCTCGAACCTGTCGAGGAACCGGGCGGTCCTTATGAGATTAAAGTCTACGAATCTGACGAAGAGGTCTGTGTCATTTCTGATGCATATGCCGGTGAAGTATGGCTTGCCGCAGGCGGCGGTAACATGGAATATCCTCTCAAGCGTTCAGAGTTTGCGAGATTCATTATCCGACAGATCGGCAATCCCGAGATAAGGTATTACAAAGTTCCGACGTTTGGTCATCTTAATGAGGACCAGGCTTATGCCGAAGTGGTTTCCGAATGGGTCGATATCAACAGTGAGACGGCAGGTGACATCAGTGCCGTTGCTTTCTATTTTGCAAGAGAGATCGAATCCAGAGTAGATGCCAAGATCGGAATCATACAGTGCTGTTCCGCAAGATCCACAATAGATAACTGGCAGAGCGTTGAGGCTTTGGTTTCCACTAAAGAGGGAAGACAGTATATCAAGGACTTTGACGATGCTTCTGCTGAACTCACGCCTGAAGAATTTGACAAGGCTGAAGCAGAATTTAATGAATCGTATGCACAGTATCAGGCGATGCTTGCAGAAGCTCTTGAGGAAGATCCGTGGATGACATATCCCGAAGCAGATCTTAAGATCGGTCCGGCTCCATGGCCGGCACCTGTAGGACCCAAGTCGGCAAGACATCCGGGTTCTTTTTTCGAAGCCATGATATTGAGGATCGCACCATACACATTAAGAGGTGTCATCTTCTATCAGGGTGAGGCAGATACTGACGGACACCAGAAAGAATACGGACATGTTTTCGAGTCCATGATCAAGGAATGGCGCGACGTATTCTTTGACGACAAGCTCCCGTTCATCTTCTGTCAGCTTCCGATGTATATTTCGAAGCAGCGTAAGTACATGGATTTTGATGATATGTCATGGCCGCTTCTTCGCGAGCAGCAGCAGATCGTCGCGATCGAGATGCCGAATGTCTATATGGCGGTTACCGTTGACTGCGGTGAATTCAATAATCTTTTCCCGTCTGATAAGAAGACCCCCGGCGACAGACTTGCACTCCTGGCCGAAAAATTCGTTTACGGCTTTGAACAGGTCGATGCGGTCTCTCCATTCATCATTGATGCCAGAAGAGGTGAGGGTGTTGAGATCTCTTTCGGAGGTGACTATCTGCTTTTGAACCTTACTACGGGATTCGGTCCTGACGATTCGGGATTCGAAGTTGCAGGTGATGACGGCAAGTTCTTCCCGGCAGAAGCTAATGTCGACTTTGACGGTAAAACGGTCTTTCTGTCATGCCCTTATGTTGAATTCCCTTCAAAAGTGAGATACGCATTTTTCTCATACGGCCCGACCCCTCTGCATGCGCAGAACGGTCTTACGGCTACACCATTTCAGGTAAGGATAGATAAAGATCTAGGCGGAGCATAATATGAACATAGCTTTTTTTACACGTCCCAAACAGGAAATCACATATCTCTATTCTGACTTTACGGTTAGGCAGGCGCTCGAAAAGATGCACAGCAGCTCTTATATGGCCGTGCCCGTATTAGACCGTGAGGGTCACTATATCGCTACCATAAGTGAAGGCGATCTTCTGTGGTTTATCGTTAAAGGTGAGGGCGGAGAACCGCATACAATGGCCATAGAGAGCCTGGAGCAGTTTAAGCTCACCGATGTCGGACTCAACACCCACAAAAACCAGCCGGTATCGATCAGCTCATCGATCGAAGACCTGATAATCAGGTCGATGGAGACAAACTTCGTACCGATAACAGATGACCGCGGAATATTCATAGGAATAGTTACCAGAAGGTCGATCATCAAACACTATTACGAGAAAAATATACTGCCGCGTGAGTGATCTCACACGGCAGCATTCTTTAGTATTTTTAATCAGGGATTATTCCACGTCTTCGTCTGTAAGTATCTCACCGTCAAGCACTCTGTCGATGAGATCCTGACCCTGGATAACCGTGCTGTAGTAAGGATAAGTTACGTAGAGCTCTTCCCAGGGTGCTGAGTAAGTGGTGTCCATACCGCCCCAGCCTGTAACTGCATATGACTGGATGTTCCATTCAGGGAAGTCTTCGAGCTGCATCCTTACGAGCGTATCGATCTCGTCTGCTTCCATGTTGGTTAATATGTAGCCTTCGAGGTCTTCTAAGATCGTCTTGTAATTCATAATCAGCGTAGGTGAGGACGTAACCTTCTTAAACATCGCGGTGATAAGACGCATCTGGTTCTGTCCGCGCATGTTGTCGCCTTCTGCGAATGCATGACGCTCACGTGCATAAGCGAGGGCTTCAGCACCGTTAAGTGTTATCACGCCTTCATCGTACCAGTATGTATCTTCAGCCGTGAATGACTGGGGATTATCGATCGTGACGCCGCCGATATCATCAACAAGCTTTTCCATGCCCGTGAAATTGATCTGGACATAGTAGTTGATATCACAATCGTAGAGATTCTCGAGACCCGTGATGGAGCAGTCTACACCGTAGATGCCGAGGTGAGTGAGTTTGTCTTCGGTACCGGCACTCGATCTCGGATTGGGGATGTAATAGTCTCTCGGAGTGTTGATGAGAAGGATCTGCTTCGTCTGGGGATTTACGACCATCAGGATGTTAACGTCGCTTCTTTCGGTAGTGAAGTATTCTTCTCTTGAGTCAGAACCGCTGATGTAGATGATGAAAGGCTCTACTTCGATGTTTTCTACTGCACTTGTAGCCGGCTTGATCTCAACGGGCTTATCGTAGTTGCCGTAAGGGTTGTTTGCTTCGGCAGATGCAAGTTCTGGAGTGGAGATCTTGATCTCTGCGATCAGCTTCGTATAGTCTGCCCAGTTTGCGAAAAGCTGTGTCTCTTTGAGGAGTTTTAAGTTGGTATCGTTGATGATCGCAACCTGAATATCTCCGTGATAGAAGTCGATTCCCAGCAAATTGAAATTCTTATAGTCTGTAACTTTAAGCTGCGGATTGAGTTCTGCTTTAAGCTTTGTTACTGCCGCAAAAGATGCAGGACCGTCGTTGCTGCCGATAACGCCAAACTTTAAGTCCTTGCAGTCGGCAAGGCTCTCAGCGGTATTACTGTTGAGAACATAAACGTTCATTACGGCAGCCACGTCTTCCTGTTCTTCAATGGGTGCCGTTGTCTCCGTAACCGTAATGTTTTCGATGGTGTTATCAACAGTGCCGAACATGTTGCCTATATAAACGGAGGTAACCGTCATGACTGCAGCAAGGATGATGCCCGTGAATCTTCTGAAGTTCCTGGCAAGGTTTTCTTTCTTTCCTGCGATAAGAAGTAAAGTACTGACCAGCAGCAGGATTATGAGAACACCTGCGAGGATCGAGAGCATCCATGTAGGGAACATTCCGAGCTTGCATGCACTGTAGAATAAGAAGCCGGATGCTGTGGCCTGGATCAAGAGTATTAATCCCGCTACGAAGCTCCATCTGAGAGTGCGCTTTCTGCGGGCGTTCTTTTTTTCCTCTTCGATTCTTTTCTTAGCTGAATGTTTCATAAAAACCTTCTTCCAAAAATTATTTATCAGACCGGATCTGCAGCCGCCTTTTTGTTCTTTCGGCGGAGCTTGCGGTTCAGTTTTTTAGTTTCCTTGATTTCCTGCTTAACCGGTTCGAAATCCTTAAGATCAAGCATCTCGGAAAGGAAAGGTACATCAGGTTTATAACGTGTGGACATTATGAGTTCGAGCTTTCTGTCTTCTGTCCGGATCCTCAAAAATCTCGCACACTGCTCAATGTAAACAGGCTTACCCTCATGCTTTTCGCGCAGTTCATTCCAGGAAATGATATAAGGCTTGCGGAGGAACCTGTTATAGATGAGATCGACCGTATCGCCATCCTTGATGAGCCAGATCCTGGAGCGCTTTGCAAGACGTGCGTAGCCGTGGAATGTATAGACTGACATTGCGGTCTGCATCATCGGATAGAGCTTTCTAAGCTTTCTAGGAACATGCTTTTCGACTCTCGGAATCGGATCATTGCGCTTGAAGATCTTTCTTAAAACAGTATAGATATAAACGTCTTTGTAGTACTGTGAAACTCTCTTTAGGATCCTGAAAAGTATTACACCCGCAATTGCAAGGTGGATGCTTACGATGAAGCTTACGACCGGTGCGAAGATCTGAAGGATCACGAGGATCATGTGAATGAAAGCCTTAATGATCTGCCAGATAAGGCTAGTGCCTTTGACCGGGATTGCAGCCACGATGACCTCCCAGTTATCCATACATGTATAGGTGCAGTAATAGATGACCGTTATCGCGATTATGGTGATTCCTGCGAGAACATATGTGGACCAGCTTGTCGATGTTACCTTATCCGGCTCAGCTAAAAGCGTAACTGTGCGTGATAACAAAGGAGCACCTTTAACTCCCGGCGGATCTGCTTCCAACGCTTCATTGGTAACAAAAGGCAGAAGTGTTATGGATACTGTGCAGATATATCCGACGAATTTATCGAGCTTGTCGATGGTCTCTTCCGATACCATCTTGGATTCGGCAAAGGAATGGACTACGATCAGGGCTGCAGCTATCAGAGTAAGGAATACTGCAGCGTAAGGGTTTGCGATGGGGAGCTTGCCGACCTCTCTTATGATCGGTATTCCGTTCAGGAAGTCTGCTATGTTGCAGAGCGTGACTGAATCGGGAGAATATATTGCAGCATTTTCAAAAGCACCCAGAATAGCCAAAACCGCCATAGTGGCTGTCGGATTGATCGAGGCGGTAACAGCGGTCGAGAAAGCACCTGCATAGAATGCAAGATCGGTTGCAAATGTTACAGGTTCGGGTTCGTATAAGGGCGTAAATCCGGAAGCCAGGCTGACCATAGGGATCAGGGCAACGCACATGATCGCAACGAGCATCCCTGCTGCCCGTTTCATATAGGTCTTCTTCAAATCGAGGCTCATTCTTTCTACTCTCCTTATCAGTGCAGTAAAGATGAAGTTTGTCCTGCAAGTTACCCCTTTATACCTTATTTATGGTACAAAACACAAGTAAAACTACAAATAAATTTTATTAATTAGTAATTAAAGTGTAATAGAGTCTAATATATTTAGGGATTTGCAAGGGGAAATAGGATTTCGGAATTACAGGGAGGTTTTTAATGAGGTCATTACTTACTGAAAATTAGTTTTTCGATTTCAGTAAGTAAAATATGTGCTTCTCAGGGTGTTATTCTTCAGATTTTACTTACTGAAAACGCATTTCTGGATTTCAGTAAGTAATTTTAGGGTGGATTGAAGCCTCTTCAATCATATATTTACTTACTAAAAATGCATTTTTAATTTTCAGTAAGTAATATGAATTCATAAGAAGCCGTTTCTGCCCGTGTTTTACTTACTGAAAATGAATAATTTGATTTTAGTAAGTAAAGTGAGCATGAGCAAGGTGCAATTACGTACCTGAAGCGAGATTTTCTTTATAGGTACGTATTCATGTTGAAAGCCCGGATATATTTACGTACCTGAACGTAGTTTTTTGATTATAGGTATGTAAACCATTCGTAACCCAATGAAAAAAGGAATGCCTCATCACTTTGAGACATTCCTTATATTTTCAACTCTTCTATTCTTCGAAAAAGCTACAGATCAGAAACCGTAGTTTGTGACACCGAGCATCTTTTCGAGTTCGTTAGGATCGTATGTTGCATCTAAAGCGGTTCTTCTGGTGATGATACCCATGTTAACAAGTCTCTGAAGATCGCTGTTGAGAGTATGCATGCCCTGGAGACTTGCAGACTGGAGGGTGCTGGGGATCATCTGGATCTTATCTTCAAGAATAAGGCTCTTGATGGCGCTTGTGCCTACCATGACCTCTGTTGTAAGAACACGGCCGTTACCGTCAGATGTAGGAAGGAGCTGCTGTGAAATAACACCGCGGATGCTTGCTGCGAACTGTGAACGGATGGTTGCCTGCATATCAATAGGAGAGCCGTCGATGATTCTGTTGATAGTCTGGGCAGCGCTCTGTGTGTGGAGAGTAGAGAGGACGAGGTGGCCTGTCTCTGCAGCTGTGATCGCAGCGGAGATCGTCTCGAAGTCACGCATCTCACCAACGAGGATGATATCAGGGTCTTCACGGAGAGCTGAATGGAGAGCATAAGCGAAGGAACCTACATCGCGGCCTACTTCACGCTGATGGATCATGGCGCGGTTGTGAGGATAGATATACTCGATAGGATCCTCGATCGTGATGACGTGCTTAGCTTCATTCTTGTTGATGTAGTCAACGATAGAGGACAGTGTTGTGGACTTACCTGAACCCGTAGGACCTGTAACAAGGATGATACCGTTGTTTGCAGTAGCAAGTGTCTTGATTACTTCAGGAAGACCCAAAGCTTCGAATTCGGGAATCTCACCCATGAGAAGACGGATGCTGCATGCGAGGTTATTACGCTGATGGTAAACATTAGCTCTGACTCTGATACCATTGTCGATCATGCGGCCGACATCGACGTCTTCACCTGCCTCAACGCGTGCGATCTCATCATTTGTGAGGATAGCGTAGATCATGTCCTGTGCTTCTTCTGCAGTCGGACGATCATCAAGGATGTGGAGCATACCGAATCTTCTTACTGCAAGATTGGTGCCTTGAGTAATATGCACATCGGAGCAGTCGCGTTCTATAGCATACGTCATCAGTTCTTCAAAAGTCATATGGATTACCTCCGCCGGAAAATAAAAGATAACTAAATTATAAAATATAACCCACGTATTTGATATGGCTATTAAATTTCAATTGATTGTCATTTGTAAATTTTGGAGGGTATCAGGCAACTTGTGGTTGACATTATTCTCATTATCGATATTATTGGCATAGACTCGCGTGAGTCCTTTTTTTCGACCACTCTGTTCACGAGAATAAAAAGGAAGCTGTTCATGAACGTCATCGAATCGGATATTTTGAAGTCACTGATGAACACCCCGTTCGTAAACCAGAGGGTGTTATCTGAGACTACAGGCTATTCTCTGGGGAAAGTAAATAAGACCCTCAAAGACCTGAATGCCGGTGGTTATCTTAATAATCTGAATCAGCTTACAGATAAAGCGGAATCCCTTATCGCAAAGAATTCTCCAAAGAACGCGATTATACTCGCAGCAGGTTCCGGAATGAGAATGGTTCCCGTAAACATGTCATTCCCCAAGGCATTGCTCGAGGTTAACGGTGAGAGACTTATCGAGCGTCTCATTAAGCAGCTTCACGAGGCCGGCGTAAATGATATTACGGTAGTTATCGGTTTCATGAAGGAAAGCTTCGAGTATCTGATCGACAAATACGGCGTAAAGCTTACGGTTAACAGCGATTACTTCAGGAAGAACAATCTTCATTCATTGAATCTGGTCCGTAATAAGATAAATAATTCGTACATCGTTCCCTGTGATATCTGGTGCGCGAAAAATCCTTTCAGCAAGACAGAACTTCATTCATGGTATATGCTCAGCAATCAGACATCACCTGAGAGCCTCGTCCGTGTCAACAGAAAAAACGAGATCGCAATAGATCATAAGAGCGGCAAAGGCAATGAGATGGTCGGAATCGCATATCTCATCGAACCAGAATCAGAAGTTGTTAAAGAGAACCTTAAGCTCATGGATGAGACTCATCCGAATGATTTCTGGGAAAGTACCCTGGTCAATAACGATAAGCTGATCCTTGCTGCCAAAATGATCGACAGCAATGAATATGTCGAGATCAATACATACGAACAGCTCAGGAACACGGATTCCAAATCCAGCCAGTTAAAATCAGATGCCATCCGCACGATCTCCGAAGTTTTCGGCTGCAAAGAAAATGAGATCACCAATCTTGAAACACTGAAAAAAGGAATGACCAACAGGTCGTTTGTATTCACCGTAAAGGGTTCAAAGTATGTTATGAGGATCCCGGGTGAAGGCACTGATAAGCTGATCGACCGTAAACAGGAAGCAGAGGTTTACAGTGTAATCTCAGGTCTTGATCTCAGCAATGAGCCTGTCTATATCAATCCCGATAACGGATATAAGATTACTGATTTTCTCGATTCGATAAGAGTATGCGATCCTGCTTCCGAATCCGACATTACACGCTGCATGAAGAGGCTCCGTGAATTCCATGATCTGAAGTTATCAGTTAACCATTCATTCGATATTTTCGGGCACATTGAATTTTATGAATCATTAAGAGAGGGAAAGTCCTCAGTATATGGCGATTATAACGATACAAAAGCAAATGTATATAAGCTCCGTTCTTTCGTTGACAGTCTCAAAAAAGACTTGTGCCTGACACACATCGATGCCGTACCTGATAACTTCCTTTTCTTATCTCGCGATGGAGCAGACAGTAAGGTATTGCTCATTGACTGGGAATATTCAGGCATGCAGGATCCGCATGTTGACATAGCGATGTTCTGCATATACAGCCTTTACGATAAGCAGGAATGCGACCACCTCATTGACCTGTATTTTGAGGGCAACTGTGATGTTGAGACGAGAGCAAAGATATACTGCTACATTGCCATGTGCGGACTTCTCTGGTCCAACTGGTGCGAATATAAGCAGATGTTAGGTGTAGAGTTCGGTGAATACAGCCTCCGCCAGTACCGTTATGCAAAAGAATACTTCAGATATGCAAAAGAACTTATCGGAGGTAAATACGGAATTGAGTGACGGAGTGAATACAGTTAAGAGAGCTGTAATAATGGCTGCCGGCATCGGAAAGAGAATGCAGCCTGTGACTTTTGACACACCCAAACCACTGATAAAGGTTAACGGAACCAGAATGATCGATTCCGTTGTCAGTGCGTTAAGACATAACGGCATTAACGAGATCTATGTTGTCGTCGGTTACCTTAAAGAACAATTCTATAAGTGGGCCGAAGAGTCGGGCGTGATTCTTATTGAGAATCCTTTTTACGATACATGCAATAACATCAGTTCGCTTTATGCCGCACGTGAACATCTCGAAGACAGTATCATCCTGGACGGTGACCAGATCATCTATAACGGGAAGATACTGGAACCTCATTTCACATTATCCGGCTATAACGCAGTATGGAGTGAAGGCCATACTGATGAGTGGCTCATGGAAGTTGAAGACGGCGTGGTAACTTCCTGTTCCAGAACAGGCGGCGAGCGCGGATGGCAGTTATACAGCGTCTCAAGATGGAGCGCAGAAGACGGCCGTACACTTAAAGAACTTCTTGAACTCGAATTTGAGACAACGAAAAATCACGACGTTTACTGGGATGATATTCCTATGTTCCTTCATCCGGACAGGTTCAGGCTGGGAATCAGGATAATGAACCGTGAGGACATCCTTGAGATCGACAGTTTTGAAGAATTGGCAGAAATTGATCTACATTATAAAAACACAGAGGAGAGTTGTTATGGCAGGTAAAAGTGTTGCAAAAGAAGTGAGCAAAAGGAAGATCGATCCGTTTACGACATTCATTCCTTTCGGCTGTATTCTTATCTTGTGCGCATATTTCATTATCGCACCTGAGAATTCCACAGCTGCACTGGAAGTGATCAGAAGCTTTTTGGGAGACAGGTGCGGAGTATACTATCTCATTATCGGTTTGGGATTCTTCCTTGTATCTTTATGGCTTGCGTATTCGAAAATCGGAAAGATCACGATCGGTAAACCCGGCGAAAAACCGAAGTATGGTTTCTTCTCATGGGGTGCGATGGTGTTCACATGCGGTCTTGCATCCGATATCCTTTTCTACTCTTTCTGTGAGTGGATCTACTACTACGAAGAACCCCATGTTCTGGCAATGGGTGACATTAACGAGTGGTCAGCAACATTCCCGCTTTATCACTGGAGCCTTATCCCGTGGAGCTTCTATGCTGTTCTCGCAGCTGCTTTCGGCTTCATGCTTCACGTAAGAGGCTGCCACAAGCAGAAGTATTCAGAGGCATGCAGACCTATCCTCGGCAAGCACACTGACGGGCCTTTGGGCAAGGTAATCGATATCCTTGCAGTCATTGCGCTCATCGCCGGTACAGCAACAACATTCTCGATTGCTACGCCTTTGCTTTCGATGATCCTTACAAACCTCTTCGGTATTACGGCATCTAAGTATGTATCGATCGGAATCCTCATCGTAGTCTGCGGTATTTATACAACATCAGTAATGAACGGCCTTAAGGGCGTTAACATGCTTTCCAAGATCTGCATGATCTTATTCGGAATAATCCTTGCTTACGTATTCATTCTGGGCGGTGAGGCAAGATTCTCCATAGAGACAGGTGTTACATCACTCGGCAACATGGTCCAGAATTTCTTCGGGCTTTCCACATGGACAGACGCTACCAGAACTGAAGCAGGATTTGCACAGAACTGGACGATCTTCTACTGGGCATACTGGATGGTATGGTGCGTAGCAGCTCCTTTCTTCATGGGTATGATCAGCCGCGGCAGAACGATCAAGCAGGTAATCATGGGATCTTACATCTTCGGTACTGCAAGTACATTGATCTCATTTATCATCCTTGGTAACTTCGGTCTCGGACTTAAGGTTCACGGAAGATTCGATGCTGTAGCACAGTATCATGCAAATGGTGATGATCTCTATCAGACCATTATCGACATCATCCACCAGCTTCCTTTGGCACCTGTGTTCCTTGTGGTACTTGCTCTCGCAATGTTCGCTTTCTACGCAACTTCTTTCGACAGCATTACAATGGTAGCTTCAAACTACAGCTACAAGAACATTGAAGGTGAAGAGACAGCAAGCAAGAAGATGAAGCTCTTCTGGGCAGTGCTTCTTATCATGCTTCCTATCGCTTTGATCTTTTCAGAAGGAACAATGGCTAACCTTCAGACGGTATCCATCATCGCTGCTTTCCCTATCGGAATAGTAATGATCCTTATTGTGGCAAGCTTCATCAAGGATGCTAAAGCCCAGATTGGAGATGGCGCGGAAAGTGCCGCTGCTCCGGAGGGCCAAAAGAAGAAATAACCTTAAGGTTAAATTCTTAATTAATTCAGGGGCGGTCTCAAAACAGATGAGACGGCCTCTGATTATTTGATATGAATCAAGGCCGGACCTCAGGTTCTCAGATATTCTTCAGCAGTTACTCCTATCTTTCTTCCGTCAACGCAAATATATATTTGTCTGAAAATTAAAGTGATATACTTTTGCCATGAAATATAGTGTTTTGATAATTGATGATGAAAAGGAACTCGCTGAATCCACGTCTGAATATTTCAACATGATGGGGATCAGTTCCAAATATGTTCTCACGTCTCAGGAGGCTTTGGATTTTTTCAAGGATAATGAGGCGGGTGTCATTCTGCTCGATATCAATCTCGGCGATGCATCAGGCTTCTCTCTTTGCAAGACTTTAAGAGAGACCATAAACTGTCCGATCCTTTTCATAAGTGCAAGATCATCTGATGATGACATGGTCGTTGCTTTGAATATCGGAGGCGATGACTATATCACAAAGCCTTATTCACTTAACGTTCTTTTCGCGAAGGTCAAGGCTGTCCTTAACAGATACGAATCCACGGAAAAGAAATCCGGTAACGTCCTGGTTTTCGGAGACATAAAGATAGATATCGGATCAGGCATAGTCTTTAAGGGCGGCAATGAGGTATCTCTTACGGCCATGGAATATAAGCTTCTGACTTATCTCGCAAATAACAGAAACAAGGTTATCGGCAAGGAAGAGATCTTCAATAATGTATGGGATGACAGCTTTGTTTCCGACGGCACGTTAAACGTGCACATAAGACACTTAAGGGAAAAGCTCGAAGACGATCCCAACGAGCCGGTTTACATCAAGACAGCAAGAGGACGCGGATATCTGTTTAAGGCGGAAGGATAATGAAACAGAGATTTGTCATGCTGGCCGTTCTGTTGACCATAACCCTGCTTGTTCCTGTCGTTTTGCTGAACAGCAGCGTCTTACCGTCGACAGCCAATCTTGATAACACCGTAGTAAATGAACTCCTGAATGAGCTTTCAGATGACTGGGATTCCATCAAGGATAAGAAGGCTGCATTTGTTCCCGAAAGAGAAGGCATCAGTTATGAAGTCCTGGACAATGACGGCAATGTGCTGGTCAGGAGCGGTACGGGCATGCCTGTCGATCTCGGCCGTGCGACCTCAGAGAGATATACCATCAGAGACATAAAGGTTAACGGTGAAGTTGTGGGCAAGCTCCTTATAGACAACGACTTCACGTCCATGATGGCGGCCACTCAGGAAGCATATATTAAGAGATTTCTCATTATCGTACTTATCGAAGCAGTGATCATCTCGCTGTTCCTTTTTTGGGTATACATGAATATCGTAAGGCCCTTCGATAAGCTTAAGAATTTTGCTGCTGATGTTGCGTCAGGCAATCTCGAAAAGCCGTTGGAGATGGACAGGGGAAACATATTCGGCAACTTCACGGAAAGCTTTGACATCATGAGATCCGAGTTAAATGATGCCAAGCAGAAAGAATATGAAGCACAGAGAAGCAAGATGGAGTTGATCTCCCAGCTGTCCCATGATATAAAGACGCCTGTAGCTTCGATAAAGGCATTGGGAGAGCTTCTGGAAGCCCAGAGCACAGATGAGAAATCGAAGGAAAGATTAGGCTCGATAGTTGCCAAAGCAGATAACATCGACGTCATGGTATCCGATCTTTTTACTGAGGCTTTGACCGATCTTAACGAATTAAGCGTAGATATGTCCGAGCAGGAGAGCAGCATCCTTGAACCGATAATCAAAGATGCGGATTATATGGATTATGTTTCGGGCGACAGTATCGAGGGATGCATTATCGTATGCGATCCGTTAAGAGTCGTTCAGGTCATTAATAATATAATTTCAAACTCCTATAAGTATGCAGACACCAAGATACATCTCGAATCTCATATCGAGGATGACTGTCTTGTGGTGTCATTTACCGATGAGGGCGGCGGTGTCTCAAATGATGACCTACCCATGATCACCAAGAGATTCAGAAGAGGCGAGAATGCAAAGGGAAAGCCCGGTTCGGGTTTGGGCCTTGCCATTGCCTATGAACTCATGGGAAAGATGGAAGGCGATCTTGAAGTCGCCAATGCCGATAAGGGTCTTCGGGTCACTCTCTATTTTAAGATTGCCTGAAAATTAAGATTATCTTAAGGTTGACGCAAAGTCAGTTAAGGTTTCTTTTTGTAGAATCTCCGTATCACAATAAATTGGAAACGGAGATAGACCAACATGAAAACGCTCTTAACAAAGGCATTAACAACAGCAGCCTGTGCAGCCATTGCGGCAGTAGGCTTCTCAGGAGTTACATTATTCCAGCACGATGCATATGCTGCTTACTACACCCCCAGACTCATGGTTACGGGCAGCGAGATCAGCAAGGACAGAGTAAACGCAGGTGATGAGTTTGATCTTACTGTTCACTTCATCAATGAATCAGAAGATACTCACCTTTATAACATCAAGATCGCATTCAACAGCGACGACAATAATATCTACCCCGTAAACGGCACCAACGTTTATTATGTCGATTCTGTTGAAGACGAGGAAGAGTTTGACGTAACGATCTCAATGGCATCCAGATCAGACCTTGATCCCAAGCCTTATACGATTAAGGTAAGCTATGAGTTCGAAGATATGGAGAAGATGTATTATCAGGATTCTTCCGAGATCGTTGTTCCGATCTACCAGACACCTTCACTTTCCGTATCTGACATGAAGCTCACAAAGAATGAGATCGACCTTGATAACAAGACAAGCTTTTCGATGAAGCTTAACAATACAGGTAAGACAGGCATTTATAACGTTGCGGTTTCCGTTGAAGGCGACATGATCAATAACGTCGATACAGTTGTCGGAAATCTCGACAAGGGCAACAACACAAGCGTAGACCTCTCACTCAAGGGTACCGAGATCGGCTCCGGAGAGATCAAAGTAAAAGTTACTTATGACGATGCCGACGGAAATTCCTATAACATCACGAAAACAATGAACCTCACGGTAAATGAGCCCGTACAGGTCGAGCTTGCAGCTGAGGAAACACCTTCATTCAACATGGTATATGTAATTGCAGGCGTAATCGCAATCGTAATCATCATCGTTGTAGTAAATATTGTTCGTAAGGTAAGGGAAAAGAAGTATGCCTAAGAAAAGCATTATCAGAACTGAGAAACTGTGTAAAAGCTTTTCCTCGGGCGGCGTAATGCAGCACGTAATCAAGAATCTCGACACGGAGATCTATGAAGGCGATTTTACTGTCATCATGGGATCTTCCGGTGCAGGTAAATCAACGCTTCTTTATGCACTTTCCGGAATGGATAAGGCAAGCCTCGGAAAAGTATATTTCTCAGAAAGAAACATAACTGAATTTAACAGCGACCAGCTGGCCATATTCAGAAGAAAGCACTGCGGATTCGTTTTCCAGCAGGTATATCTCATGGATTCAATGAGCGTACTGGACAATGTCCTCACGGCAGGTCTTCTCACAGGCCAGAACAGAAGAAAGCTCAATCAGAATGCCAGGGAATTGTTAAAGCAGGTAGGTATCGAACCCAAGCTTTGGAACAAATTCCCGAACCAGCTCTCAGGCGGTGAAGCACAGAGAGTAGGTATCGTCCGTGCGATCATCAACTCACCGGACATGGTATTTGCAGATGAGCCGACGGGTGCTCTTAACAGCTCCTCGTCAGATCAGGTTTTGAACGTATTGACTGAAGTTAACCGCAAGGGCCAGTCGATCCTTATGGTTACACACGACATGAAATCCGCAAGAAGAGGAAACAGGATCATATATCTGAAAGACGGTACGATCAGCGGAGAGTGCGATTTGGGCACATATGTGAGCGGCGACCGCGAGCGTCATGATAAGCTCCGCGCTTTCCTTACGGAGATGGGATGGTAATAAATGTTAGGAAAACTTTTAAAAGCTAATTTCCGCAAAGACATGTCCCACATGATCAGCTTCCTTCTGATCGTCATCCTGTCATCGTCTCTGATGCAGCTCGGACTAATGCTCATCCTCGGATACAATTCCCAGTTCGAGAAAAAGGTCGAAGAACTTAATTCGCCTGACATCAGGGTATTGATGGCAACTTATGATGAAAAGGAGAGAGAATCGATCCTGGACTATATCACATCCTTGCCGGAAGTTGACTACTATGAAATGGTTCCTACGGTCACGCTTAGAACGGAAGTCGTACGTGACGATATCGATCCGGACTCCAAAAATGCCATGGACAACGTTTCAGGTGCTTATTATTTCGTTGCCTATGGAGAATGGGGCGAGATCGATACTCCGCAGTTTGTCGATCTTTATGACGGACCGGTTGATGAACCTATCTATATATCCAGGCTGTACAATCAGGAGCTCTTCAAAGGCGCATATAAAGCAGGCGACGAGATCACCCTTAAGATCAACGACAGGGAAAGAGTATTTACAGTAGCAGGTTTCTACGAGAGTATTTCTTTTTACGATCTCTTTTTTGTAGATCCCGTTACTCTGGCAGAGCTTAATTCGGAGGACGTATATCCTATCGATCAAATCGTCATCAAGCTTGCTGACGGCGTTGACATCGAAGAGGAATACAATAAGATCTGCAATGAATTCGATGCGAGAAACATCTCTTCAGGCGCTATCACGATCAACGAATACAAACTCCTGTACACCCAGATGATCAACATCATCTCGGTATTCCTCTGCGCATTTGCGATCATTATCACCATGGTCGTTCTGGTAGTTATCTTCTTCAGGATAACCAACAGCATTGAGCAGAACATAACCAACATCGGCGCATTAAAGGCTCTGGGTTACACGGCACATCAGATAAGAACGGCTCATATCCTTGAATTCGTTCTTACGGCCGGTCTGGGATTCCTTGTAAGTACCGGAATCATCTACTCGATAATAGATCCGTTGGAGATCGCTTTAAGATCTGTAGCGTACATGTCATGGGATCACCCGTTTAATCCTGTAGCGTTCATCGTTACCGGACTTGTTATCGTAGGATCTTCTTTCCTGGTAGCTTTGAAATCCACGGGTTCCATCAGATCGTTAGATCCTGTACAGGCATTGAGATTTGGTCTTAAGAGCCACAGTTTCAAAAGAAACGTATTCCCTCTTGAGACTTCCGGAGGACCGCTGATATGGCTTATGGCCCTTAAGAGTTCATTCGCTTCAAAGAAGCAGAATATACTTGTCACGGTAGTAATGGGTGCTATCGGAGTAAGCCTTGCAGTTGCTGTCTTTGTCGGATATAACGTCGGATTAAAGCCGATGAATCTGCAAAAACTTCTTTCTGATAATGCCTGTGATATCTGGATTTCCGTCGATGGTGACGATCCGATATATGAGGTGATGGATCTTCCTTATGTTAAAGATGTATGGTGGACTGACCAGTTCAATGCTGCATATGAAGGCACTCAGATCTATATAGATGTTGCTGAAGACTGGAACAATGTCCCTGAAGTAAACATGCTTGAAGGAAGACTCCCCAAATATGACGATGAGATCGTTATAGGAAAGAAGCTCTCTGAGAGCAGAGGCATCATGATCGGCGACATGATCGTTCTTCAGACTGCCGAGAAGAGTTTTGAATTTACCGTTACCGGGTTTGCCCAGGGCACAGATAACTACGGTTTGTTCGTCATGATGAACGAAGACTCCGCATTCCATCTCGGACATACCTGTTATAAGAACAGCCTCTACATAAATGTTGAGGGTTCTGAACCGGCGAAGGCTGCTAAAGTGGTTGAGAGCGTCGAGAATGTTTTCGGAGACAGATTACGCACGTACCTCGATTACTGTACTGTTCTGGCTAACGGCGAAGATTCGACAATAACTCTTGCGAGAGTTATCTGCGTAGTCATGATCATCGTATCTCTGGCAGTCATCTGGCTTACCATGATGCTCCTTATAAAGACCATCATCATTAAGAGCCAGAGAGAACTCGGCATCAAGAAAGCGCTTGGTTTTACAAGTAGGCAGTTAAGAACGGAACTGTCTTTGTCACTCATGCCATCGATCCTTTTGGGAATCAGTGTGGGCGCGGTGGCAGGTGTCCTGAATGCCAACAGTTTTATGACCGTCCTTTTGGGTGCATATGGTGTATCCCAGAGTAATATGACTGATGATCCGTGGATGTTCTTATCGGTCATCGTTGTCGGAGCAATCGTGTCTTACGTCATGGTCTATGCACTGTCACGCAGGATCAAAAAGATATCAGCATATTCGCTTATTACGGAATAATTAGGAATAGGAAGGATTGATGTAAGTGCAGGGTGTCTCAGAATTATGAGGCACCCTTGTTCATTTGAGAACAGGCAATTGTATAATACAAAAAGAAGTTCAAAGCATGATGTTGTTAAAACCGGCAGAGGCGGAAACCGAAATGTTGATAAGTATTATTTCAATCGTTGCTAACATATTGTTCTTTGTGGTCCTGAATCTGAACATTTACACGGACCGCACAAGTTTCCCGGACGGCAGTACGAGAGAGTGGCAGAGAAGTCCTCTGGCAAGGCTTGAACTTTCTGATCAGAGATATCTGTTTTATCTTCAGATAGCTGTTGCTGCAGTCAGCGTCATCACGAGTATTCTTGTTATATGCGGAGTTAAGAGTAATGCCGTTAAGATCATAAGGAACGTCAGCTCAGTTCTGTCCCTGATCGTATTCATAATCATCATGATCGTATCAAACAATACTCACGCCAAATACGCGTAAACTTATCTGATTATCTTCCAGGCGTCTTTAAGTCTGTCCAGACTCCATGTAGCATTGGCAGGGCTTGTCGATGGCAGGCAGATGCCTTCGCGACAGGTAGCGGGGAGCATGTATTTCTGATAAAGCTGATATGCTTTTCCGCCGTTAAGATATATCGATCTGATATCTGCAGTATTAAGGATGACAGATATATCGTTTACAGTTGCGTTTTTTATGCTTGAATCAGATGAGCCCGTGATCTCACACGAGCCGATAACATCCCATAATGCTATATGGTTTCTAAGAAGGAATGCTTTCTTTTCTTCGATGGTCTGTGGCGCATTCTCTTCGAAAACACATGCGGTTACTTTCCAGAACCTGTTTTGCGGATGGCCGTAAAAGAAGCCTTCTTCACGTGATCGGACTGACGGAAAACTTCCCAGGATAAGTATCCGGGAATCTTCGTTAAAAACAGGTGATATCGGATGGATTATCATGTCAGTGTTTTCCGTAGCGTACTTCTTCATAGGCTTGTCTGAGATCGGAGATCTCTTTGTCGCCTTCTTTGAGCAGTACATTCTCGATCTGTCCGGGTGTGGATGCAGCGGATACGGGAAGGCCCTTCTTCATGGCTCTGCGGGTCTTGGCGTAGAATTGCTTTCTTATGCGGCGTTCGTGTCCTGTGCCGAAGTTAAGGCCTTTTGTCGTGAAGGATCTCTTTTCAGGACGGATATCTTCGATGGTGTCGGTGAGAGCGCCGGATTCGTCGACTTCTTCTTTATTGAATTTCGGTGCGTTCCTGATAAGGATACGGATCGCGTTAATGATGAGTACCAATACGACGGTCAGGAAAAGAAATGCGAGCATTCTTCCGAAGATTTCAAGATAAGGATTTATCTCGCCCCCTTGTTCGGAAAGTTCAGCTACCTGCACCGGAATGGTTATCGTGGAATCATCCTTGAAAAACTTTGCTATTGCTGAGATCAGGAAAACAATGAAACCGCCGATAACTCTTATGCCTGTCAGGAGAATATTTGACAGCCAGTCGATGGGGAATACGGTGAGTGCAAGCAAAGCTACCGTGATGATGGCCAGAAGTCCTGCTATCGTTTTGTTGTTCTGTTTTCTGAGAAGGGCCATCGGCTTGGAAGATTTGTGTATTGAATGATAGAACTTGGCGTCGAAAACAGCAATCTGGCGCATGACTATAAAGAGTACTGCGATTATAACCGCGTGGATGATTATGTTGCGGGAATACTTCTCCTGATCTGCGACCACATAAAGCAGGTAAAAGACTATGTGGATTACTGCAGGGAAGACTATGAATTCATGGTCTGAGGCAGTAAACGCCGGCTTTAATCTGTAGAACAGTGAGAACAGTGTAAATGCAATGAGAATCGCGCCAAGATAAACCTTGTTGGCAATACTGTTTCCGAACTGAAGAACAGGAATGCTGGTGACGGCGAAGAAGAACAGCACATCAGATACAACGTGAAGAATGAATATCAGGAACTGCGATTTGATAGTGGTCCTTCTGATAAGCACGTGAACAACAGTCATCAGAAGCGGTACGAACTGCATATACATGTTGACGTCGATGATGTCTATGTAGCTCCGTAATACCACCAGGCATGAGAGCAGCGTGATGCCCATGATGATCGATAACAGGCACTCGGCAAGAAGACTGTCGCGCACGGTGATGACGGTATTTCCTTCAATATCCCTGGATGTCTGGCGTGTGGAGTTGATGTCTCTTATGTCAGTCATTTCCGCGCACCTCCCATCTCATGTAAGAAGGAGCGATCTCAGGTTCGGGCTCCGCATCAGGCGTTGTCCTGTAGCTTGGCATGAGCCAGAAAAGAGAAGGCCGGCGTGATTTTATCTCTGTAAGAAGAGGTCTGAAATCTCCGTTGTACTGGGGTGAGATGATTACTATAAAGTCATCTCTTTCCGTTGCGCGGATGTATTTTTCGAGCGTCTCTGCAAAAGAATGAGCGGGATTTTTCAGGTCGATCCTGGCGAGCATTATCGCGCGCTCGTCGAGCGTTGCAGAGCCGAGATCAGTCTCTGATATAACAGGCGCTCCTGATATGACATCCGCGCCGTTGGTGTATATCGATGCGGGGATTCCGAGTTCTGCAAGTCCGATGAGATATGTGTAAGCAAGGCTTATCGATTTCTCGAGAAGCGATGTGGAATGTTTTGTGTTGTAGTACTCGAGATTAATGAAGATATGGACCTTCTGCGCGCAGGTGGATGCGTTCTGGTTTACCATCAGTTCGCCTGTCCTTGCGCTCGCTTTCCAGTTGATGATGTTCATCGGATCGTTGGGACCGTATTCTCGGATGCCTGCAAGAGTGAACGGATCAGTAAGAAGAGTCCTCCTGCACTGAAGTTCACTTAACGTTACTGAAGTAAGCATCTGCATTTGTTCTGTATCCAAAACTTCGGGAAGAACGGTAAGGTGGGATTCGTTTTGGAAATCCGTGGTGAAATGTTCTACAAGAAGCAGGTCGGAAGTGGTTATTCCGACTCTCGGGAAAACATAATAGCCGCGCTTTGTGCACTGTGCTTTTATGCGGCGTGTATGCTTGGAGAATGCTTTCATGGTGAGCATGTCCGTGCGGTAGAGCAGGTCGGACGTTGATGTATTTTCCATGTCGTAGAACTTGATCTCGCGCGGTGCTTCGAACTTAAGAATGATGAAGGGCAGAGGGAGTCTCTTCTTGTTTTCCGCAATCTCGACTAGTTCTATGTCTTCACCGAATTGCGCGACATCTTTGGAGAATTCGACTTTTAGGTGAAGGTTTTCGAGCGCGTGAATACGATAGTAGATTATCTCTGCTATGAACAGCGCGAAAAGTATTCCTACGAGTACCAGTAGTTCCATCTTTATTTGTTAGTGCTGAAGTCTTCCGTGGGGCAGGGAACTCTGCCGAGTATTCCGTTAATGATGCCTGCAGCGGTATCACGCTTGGATATGAATTTGCCGTCTTTTGAAAGAGCACCGTGTGAACGGATCGACAGGCGGTGCGCAAGCACAGGCACTGCGAGTTCTTTAAAGTCGTCAGGAATACAGTTATTCCTTCCGCGGATGAATGCCAGTGCTTTGGCAGCGGATACGAATGCGAGAAGCGCACGCGGACTTGCTCCGACTGCGATATCGGATGACTCTCTTGTTGCTTCGACGATCTTAGCCGCATAGTCGTAAAGAAGGTCAGAGACGAATACATTCTTAACCTGTTGCTGCATCGAGAAGATCTCTTCTTTTGAAGCAACTGGAGCAAGGGTGTCGAGAGGGTCTTCTGTCGCAAATCTCTTTAAGATCGAGATGCTCTCATCATGGGTCGGATAGTCCATCTTGAGCATCATGAGGAAGCGGTCGAGCTGCGCTTCGGGGAGAGGGAATGTGCCCTGTGATTCGACAGGGTTCTGTGTTGCGATAACGAGGAAGGGAAGGTCGAGTTTTCTTGTGTCGCCGTCGACCGTTACCTGTTTTTCTTCCATGCACTCGAGAAGGCTCGACTGTGTTCTTGCCGTTGCACGGTTGATCTCATCTGCAAGAAGTATGTTTGTAAAAACAGGACCTTTCCTGAATACGAATGAGTTTGCTTCGCGGTCGAAGAAGTTGATGCCGGTAAGGTCTGATGGCAGGAGATCTATCGTGAACTGCACGCGCTTGAAATCCAGATCAAGTGACTGGGCAAGTGCTTTTGCAGTCTTTGTTTTTCCTGTTCCGGGAACATCTTCGAGCAGTACGTGTCCTCCTACGAGGAGAGATACAAGCAAAAGCTCTATCTGCTTATCTTTTCCGACTATGACCTTGCTGACGTTTTCGGTGAGTTTCTCAGAAAATGTATTCATAAACAAAACAGCCCCTTCCGGCAGATTGCGTCATGCGCAACGAATGCCTTTTCATACATAAGTATACTGTTTTGAATGAATATTAATAACTGGATAGATTAAAGAAAAAATACCAATAAACTTCAGATTAGTACGCGTACTCTTCCAGTGCGTCTTCCAGCTGCATGTTTCTGCAGAGGTCGTCATAATCACTGTCTTTACGGTCGCCTTTATAAACGAGAAGGCATGTGATCTTTCCGTTGTGGCAGACGAAACGGTAAAGATAATCGTAATCTGTATCCGCACTTGAAGACTTCAAATAGATGTTCAGCTCACAATTTCCTTCAAGAAATTCCGCATACTTCAGGATCTGGGCTACCATCTCATCCTGTGTCGGATAAGTGTCGCTGTGTCTGTAAGTAAGGTAGATATCCAGTTCATTTGTCGTGTGCTTTTCGATGAATTCCTCATCGCTCATGTATTCGCACGGACGTGTCTTATAGTTGTGGTCCTTATAAACGACTTCCATTTTTCTGGCGTTAAAATATCCGTCAAGTGTATCGGTATAGTATTCTTCTATTGCCTCCCTATGATATTCGGTGGGGTAATAGCTGTAGAGTTCGCCGTCTTTTTCGTAGAATTCAAAAGTGAAATCAGGGTAATTTTCTGACTTAAGGATGATGACATTTTCCTGATATGCACCAAGGAAAGCCACACCATGATGGGTATAGGTGAACTCGTCATCCGGATACCAGTCCTCCATCTGTGAGATCCATTTTTTCTGTTCGCGTGTGAGTTCAGGATCCTTTTGGCAGCCCGAAAACAAAAATGAACTTACCAATATTATAGAAACAGCAGTTACAACAGACTTTTTCATATAAAAAACCTCTTTTTGTATTTGGTTTATTGCCCTTTATACAGAACAAGAACACCAATTGTTGCAAAAAGAGGTAAATGTTTATAACGCGTTAACATTTATGATTTTCAGGTATACATAAGGGTACTTTATCATGTGCGGTTAAAACGGTTTGACCAGTATGACAAACCTGCAGCTTCCGTCACTATATTCATAGATGCTGTATTCCCATGTCCAGTGTTTTTTCTGGGAATCAGGTTTTATGGAACTTGTATCCAGTGGAAGAGATGATGTCTTGTCTTCGGATGGTCTGAAAGATTCAATCTCATACACAGTGACTTTCTTATTTTTGACATCACTTCCGGTATGCGTCTGGGCAGATCTATAAGATGAAAGATAAGGAAATGCACTGACCAGCTCATCGATGCTGTCAAATTTAACAGTATCGATCTGCAGGTCTACGTCCTGGAACCCTCTTAAACCATAGCGGTCGACATATTCAGCGATGTCCGGCAATAAAGCCTGTTCTGCCATGCTTACCTTTGCGTCTTCTGAAAGGTCCCCGGTGACTTTAAAACCTGCAAGAGAAAAAAGCCCCCGGAAAAACAACACGATCAATATGACCGGAATTGCCGCAATGATAATGCCCTTGGCGATGGTTTCCTTGTTAGAACTCATACCCATATCTCCCGTAAACATTGTTTTCCTGTTGAGGACATATTAGCATGGCGAATATTGAAATACAAGTAAAATTTATCGAATATCGATATAAAATTTTCGAGAAACAAAAAGTTTAGCGATCGAAACCGGTGCCGTCGCTGCTGCGGGCCTTATCTTCAGCACGCTGCATTTCAAAATGGAAGTTGTATTCTTCAACCGTCAGCTTTGTCCCGCGCGTGGTATCAAGATAAGAATCCATTCCGGGTGCCTTGTCGAAATCATTAACTACATCTACGGTATCGTGGATCTTGCGGGAAGTGCGTTCTCCGACCGAACGAATGACAGAAAGCGCGATGTTTATAGCAATAAGAAGCACCTCGATAACACACAATGTCAGAAATACTGCATAGAGGAACCGGTCACTGGTGCCCGAAAAAGCGATTACGAATAATATGGCAGGCGCTATGAATGCCCCGATTAAAGGTATTTTTCTCCATTTGCTGTTTGTAAATCTGACAAGCGCATCGAGCTTATCGACCGCTTCGGTCGTCGGTACCTGGCCGCTTGCTTCGCCCGTCTGGCCGTTAACTGCGAACTGATATGTACTGCCACCGGACTCTAACGTCATAAACCACACGGGGAACAGACAATACTTGATGGTAAGCTCACTCATCCAGCTGAATGTCTTTGTGGGATCAGGCTCATACTCGTCGTATTTTGCGGCGATAGTGTCAGTCGTATCCAGTGAGATCCTGTCCATGCGTTTAAGGAATCTGTCCATTAATTCAGTCGGACGCTGGTCATACTTGTCGGCGTAGAAACCCTGAAGATATTTGTTGTCGAACTTTACCATCTCGCTGTAATCGAAGGGTTCTATGGCTTCCATCAGTTTGTTCGCAATCTTCAAAGAGGCGTCAAACGGTACGCCTTTGACGTAGTATTTTGCTGTAGCAAATATGGAATGTATCTCCGTGCCGTCTTTTTTATGTCTCTTGCCGACACCGTACAAATCGGAATTGACAGCGCAGTCAAGGACCCAGAACGGCACATAGAGAGGTGTCATCTTGGTAAGATGGCTCTTTGTCTTAAAACCGCGCGGCGTCAACTTTCTGGTCTTAAGCCATTGATACATGTTGTTTTCTGCAGTCTTCTTGTCGATCTTGAACGGAATGATGTAATCCGGCTTGAATTCACGCGTCATCCTTCCGGTGATGAGCGTAGGTGAACCGCAGAAAGGACACATCGTAGACATCATGTGCTCATCCGCGATCATGGTGGCACCGCAGCTGTCGCAGATGATCTCGTGGCGTTTCTTGTCATCATCGGATATATCGTTGTCGCCGGTGTAATCTCGTTCTTTGCAGTAGCCCAGTGAACCAATTTTCTCAAATGTGGAAGGGTTATAGATATTACCGCAGTTACGGCACATCATGCCCTTAACTTCAGGCTGATAGAAAATATTCGATGCGCAGGACGGGCACTTGAATGATTTAGTGCCAAGTTGCTCTTGTGGTTTCATGACGGGATTGTTCCCGAAGGGATTAGGAGTATCTGAATTAAACGGTCTTGAAGTCCACATGCGTATCACCCTTATTCGAAAAACTCTGAGATAACTTTGTAATCGCCGCAATTGGTGATGATTATGAATTTCTCAGAAGGATCCTTGTACATGTCAAGCGTACAAGAACTGCCCGCTGAGCACTCCCATTCATAAGCATAATTGATTTGAGCATATCCGTCAGGCCAGTAATCTATACTGCCAATAGGCTCATCTTCATCCCACATATTGAAGCGGTCTCTTCTTATTACAAGAAAAATGTATTTTTCGTATGTTCCCTTTATATAAAATCCGTTCTCTTTGGTTATTGTATCAAGTCTGCTCTCGGCAAATGTCTTCAGTTCTGATTCGCTGACAGTTATGTCTGGAGAATCAAGTTCATATCCTTCCGGAATCCTGTATTGGCTGACGTCATATTCAGTATTTTCAGTTTTCCAAACTGATCCCATATTATAGATGTCGCTTCTTTTCCTGTCTTGACTCGTTTGTTCTAAGTCCTTTGCAATCGAACCCACAAGCAAAACGATAAGTACAATAATCGTGACCAGATAAAGTACCGGGAATGCGATTCCTGCTATACCGAATCCCATGCCTTTTTCGCTCCTGCGCCTGGCTGTAACAACACCCGGTATCGAGACTGCTAATCCGGCTATCGAGAGGATAAAAAAGAGCAGGGGTACTAATACTACCGTTGTGGCAAAGGCCACATAATCAGAAGAATTGCCGTTGCCAATAAGACTAATAATGCAAATTCCTATGCCCAGAATAACCAGCGGCAGGATCGAAATAATAAATCCTGCTAAACACAGTGTGCTGAGTTTTCTCTTCTGTTCTGTCATAGTGCCACAGGTCAAATAAAGTTTCTCTAAGATAATTCATTATATCATCCCGGTAAAGAATCCTTGACATAAAGAAAGCTGATGCCGCAGTCTTTGATCTCATATTGCAGAAAATCACAGTAACCGTCAGGGAATACTGTGACTTTTACTGTGATTTTCTATTACTGCATTACTTTCTTGTGAAATTGCCGTCCAGTCTTCCGTAAGCCAGAACATTGCCGGAATTGCCGTTCACATCAACATCAAGTCCGTCAAATATCTTGGAAATGCTGTTGCCGCCGCCATCAAATGCGAGCGGGACTTTGCCCATCTCATCCTTAAGCGCAAATACGAAAACCGTATATGTATGAGTGGTTCCTTTCGGAGGATAAGGTCCCACATACTGCTCACCGCGCGCACCTCTTTCGACAGCGCCTTCGGCCAGAGAAGTTTCAGTGGTAAATACATCCATGTGAAGCCATGCATCGTCGATCATGATGACAACATATTGAGTTGCTCCGTCGACAGCATCCCACGTCAACTCAGGCGATATGTTTTCGCCGGCTTCGGTATTGGAGATCTTCGGATCCCAAATGCCGTTATCAAGGGTGGAAGAGGACACATTGATTTCCGGAAGATCTTCAAAAGGAACTGTTTTGATATAAGTGTCTGATTGTGCGATGAGGAAGTCAGTCCGTTCACACTTCTTAACGC
>X410_Impala__coassemble_33_pt1 | contig 33855 bp, 30 predicted proteins | sample X410_Impala__metabat2_low_PE_001 | metagenome-assembled genome bin X410_Impala | reverse complement strand
GAATTGGTTTCTTAGTTGGTAAAAATAAGGGAGGAAAGAAATAATGAACACAAAACATTTAGTAGCAGGAGCAATGGCTCTCATCGTACCTTCAACAATTTGCTTAACAGGCTGCTCATTCGGTCTGATCAACACAGTAAGTTATCAGTACGAGAACGGTGACAAGTATACTGCAGGCGACCGTGAGATCGACGATACGGTCACAAAGATCAACATCGATTACCTAGCAGGCGACGTAAAGGTTAAGGGTACAGACACCGACATAATTAAGGTAGATGAGACTGCCAACACTGATATCGATGCCGACCACCAGGTTCACACATGGGTAGACGGCGACACACTCTATGTCAGATACTGCGTCTCAACCAAGTCGATCAACTTCAGCAAGATCGAGAAGAGCCTTGAGATCACGATCCCTGAAGCTCAGGAATTGGACGATTTCGTAATCGAAGTATCTTCCGGCTGCATCGATCTGAACGGGTTCACCACAGATAATCTGTATTCATATGCTTCATCAGGCAACATGGATATCGACTGCTCTGCAACGGATATTGAAGTGAAGTCTTCATCAGGCAATGTCGGTCTTACCCAGCGCGGAAACAGTGATTCCGTAAAGGTCAAGGCATCTTCAGGTACTATCGCTATCAATCACGATGGTGACTGCAAGTCTTTCGACATCGATTCTTCTTCAGGCAAGATCAGCATCATGCAGAACGGCACGATAGATCAGGCTAAGATCCATTCTTCTTCAGGCGGAGTTACTGCTATGTTGGGCACAGTTAATACACTTAACGTAGATGTAAGTTCAGGCGGTATTACACTTGATGCAGATGAGATAAAGAATCTCACCACAAAGGCTTCCAGCGGACATTCAGCTATCAGCCTTGGCACAGTTCCTGAAATTTCAAGCATCAGCTGCAGCTCCGGCGGAATCGAGGTCAGCATTCCTGAAGATTCAGATGTTACTGTTCACGTAAGTATCTCCAGCGGAGAGTTCAACTACGAACTTCCTTTCACAAAGGACGGCAAGAACTACATTAACGGCAACGGCACAGCCGACATGAACATCCAGTGCTCATCTGGTGACGTAAGCTTCCACAAGGTATAAGTTCAGATAGTTTCATAAACGAAAAGGGTTCGCTTCAACATTGAAGTGAACCCTATTTATTTTTGTTTCGGCGGCTTGTTAAAACCGGATATTAGTTTTCCAGATACTGTGATACACAGATATGTCTGCCGTCTATGTCTTCGAAGACGAACTGGCGGTTGGTGCATTGCTTCTGTGCTTCCTTTGCCTCGGGGAGTGCTTCGATTATCTTGATGCCATTTGCTGCAACTTCGTTGTGAAGAAGGAAAGGCTCTGAGCAGTAGATGTACATGTCGTACTTGATGCCGAATTCTCTTAAAGGCTTTGTGATGGCGCCTTCACCTTTAACAAGGACTATTGCGATGTTGTCTCTTACGAGCTTGATGTGGGGCATTGCCTCGTCATCCAAGTGGGCTGCTTTGAAACCCAGTTTGTTCTCGTAGAAAAGAGCGGTCTTGTAGATGTCTTCACATGCGAAGACTGCTGCCTGGCTGTTCATGAGAAGGAGTCTCTGGCCTTCGGCTTCTTCGCCTTCTTTGGCTTCCTTGGGTGCATTGGTTCCCATGTTGAACTGATATCCCATAAGAGGTGTTCCAAAGAGCTTCTCGTGTTCTTCGAGAGAATTCAGGATGTCACTTCTTTTTTTGATCTCGTCATTGGAAAGAGTGGAAGGAACCTCGCTTAAATATTCGACTTTTTCGAGATATTCAAGAAGGTTCATGAGTCTTACGTGAAGAGGGATGATGTCTGAAGTAGCAGGAATCTCACATGCTCTTCCGTGAATGAACATCATGCCCTGTTCGACGGCTTCTGCCGGAAGTCCCGCATAAAGATGCATCAGAAGATTCATTTCTTAGGCGGTCTTGTCGTGTACGCCGCCCTTGGAGATGGAGTTTTCGATCATGTCGAAAACAAGATTCATATCATGTTGCGGATATTCTTTGTTCAGCATATTATTCTCCGGATATAAACTAATTAGTTTATTTTATCAGTTTGAAAGCTCTTGGCAATAAAGTAGAATATGCAGAGCAATTGCGGAGGAATTAACCATGGCCCAGTTCAAAAAGACAAATGCTATGAGGATCCTTGATAAAGCAGGGATCGAATACACATATAAGGAATACGAGTACGACGAGAACGATCTTGACGGCCATCATGTGGCTGAATATTTAGGCGTTCCGTATGAGGAGGTTTTCAAGACCCTGACTGCAGTATCTGATAAGGGTGAATACCTGGTGTTCTGCATCAGCGTTGACGATGAGGTCGATCTTAAGAAGGCTGCTAAGCTTGCAGGATGCAAGAGCGTAAACATGATACATGTAAAGGACCTTCTGAATGTAACAGGATACATCAGAGGCGGATGCTCTCCTATCGGAATGAAGAAGCAGTACAGGACCTTTATCGATGAAATGATAGAACTCGTCGACGACGTATGCGTAAGTGCAGGGCAGAGGGGAGTACAGTTAAGACTTAAGTCTTCTGACCTCATTTCATTTACAAACGCCGTAGTCGGCGATTTTGCTATGCGCTCTTAAAATGTTAGAATTACTTCGAAATTTATTAGAAACAGGGAAGTGATATCTGTGTTAGATGCTAAAACATTTAAGTTGAGTGATATCAAAAAAGATGCCAGGATCTATTTCATCGGCATCGGCGGAATATCGATGAACGGACTTGCGAGGCTTGCAAAGCATGCGGGTTATGTCGTAGGTGGTTCTGACAACCATCCGGGCGAGAGGACAGAGATCCTTGAGGCTCAGGGCATAAAGATCTACAACAGCCAGATCGCAGCTAACATCGATGATTTCAAGCCGGATTATCTTGTTAAGACGGCAGCGATCCTTCCTCATAACGAAGAAGTTAAGAGAGCTTCCGAGCTCGGCCTTCAGATCTTTGACAGGGCAGAGTTCCTCGGTGCTTTCACGAGAACATACAAGAATGTTATCAATGTATCCGGAACACATGGTAAGACTACGACCACATCGATGATCTCGATGCTGATGATCGATGCAGGACTTGACCCCACTGTCCATCTCGGTGCCGATCTTGATATCTTCAACGGTACAGTCAGAGCCGGTTCTGAAGATCTTCTTGTTTCTGAAGCATGTGAATTCAACCGTTCGTTCCTGAATTTTTCATCAACTACTGCGGTAATTACGAATATCGATCACGATCACGTTGACTGCTATCCGACGATTGAAGACGTTATAGATGTTTTCGCGCGCTTCGTAAGACTCGTTGACGATAACGGATATGTTGTCGTATCAGGCCACGATAAGAATATTGCAAGGTCACTTGCTGAAGCTAAAGAATACTTTGACCAGGCCGGCCGCAAGTTCCCCCAGGTCGTTGCATGCGCAACGGACAGTGAAATTTGTGAAGCCACAGGCAAGAAGGCGGACTTCATTGCAGAGAACATTGAGTTCGTTAACGGACTTCCCGTATTCGACATCGTTATCGGTGAGGAGGAGAGGATCAAGGTAAGCCTTAACATTCCCGGAAGCCATAACATTGCAAACGCTCTTAATGCGGCAGCTGCAGCTTACCTCAACGGTGCTTCCGCTTCTGCTATACAGACTGCGCTCGACACTTTCAGTGGTGCTGACGGCAGATATACGGTAAAGGGAAAGTATAAAGGCTGCGATGTCGTAGTAGATTATGCACATCACCCGACGGCAGCAAGAGCGACTATCGAAGCAGCTTCCAACATGCCTCACAACGATATTCTCGTTGTATTCCAGCCTTTGACATTTAACAGAACCAAGTTATTGTTCGAAGATTACGTAACAAGCCTTTTGCCCTGCAAAAAGGTATTGTTCGCTGAGATATTCTCAGACCGTGAGAGTGATAATCTCGGCATGTCCAGCAAGATGATCTCCGATGAGATCAATAAGCGTGGCGGAAATACGGAATTTTACGCAGACAGAGAAGAACTTAAAAAGAGGATCGACGAGCTGATCAAGCCCGGTGATATAATCCTGATCCTTGGTCCTGAAGACATAAGATCCTTGGGAGATGAGCTTTGCTCCTGATATAAGATGAAAAAGAACAAGAACAGACAGGCAGAAGAGAAGTTAGCGCCCCAGTACGGGTTCCGTAAGCTGAGGCCTACAAAGATACCTAAGCTGGCTTGGGTCTCTTTGGCGCTTTCTTTTGTATTGGCTGCCCTGATGTTCGTTATGTATGCGATGAGCCTGAACAGTGCGAAGAATACCCGCAAGACCCTGCTCATCTATTCTGACGGCACTACGATCCCGATGGTTTCTATGAGAAACAGCCTTGCTTCGGCAGGTTTTGATTTTGATGTCGTTGGTCCTGACAAACACAGTTCAAGGCCTGATTTTTTCTATACTCTTCCCGAAGATTATAAGAATGAAGAAGTAGTTGTCTGCGCCATCGGCAAGGATTCATTCAAGGTCATGAACGATCTTTTGGATTCAGGTAATGACAAGATCGAAGGATATATCCTTATCGATCCTGAATATCCCGGAAATATTGCACTTGAGGGTTATACGAGTGACTATCCGGGAGTCCCCTGTGCGGTTTTCGGATTCGAGCATAAAGCCAAGTCCACGACCGATCTTAGCGGTTCGCAGATGATCTTCGAGAAGATCTCCGGCGTCGACACGATGTACGGCCACCCGACCCAGAGAGGAAAGATCTTCCCGTCTTTGGTATATATTTCACCCAACCAGATGAGATATCTCTCACTGACTACAATGAAAGTAACACTTTCCGGCCTTGTTGCTTCGCCTTCTTTCCAGAGCGAGCTTGCACAGTATCTCGGTACGACTTACGGAACCGGATATTCTTCTGCAAAAGTCGTTCTGTGGATGGCAGGAATGGCATTTGCTTTATTCATGTCGATAGCGCTGCTTGCTTTGTTCCTGTTTATGGTTCCGGTATCTCTCCCGGATAAGGAAGCAAGGGATCTTAAGGCAAGAAACAGCCTTGGAGCCATTATTTTCCTTGGCGTTTCAGGATGGATCGCACTTTGCGGAGCCGTTACGACATTTATTCCCCAGTGGGGATTTGTGTCCACGTATATAGCTCTTTATTCTCCGGTATTGATCGTTGCACTTATGGCGCTTGCCCAGATCAAGCTCCTTTTGTCCAACAAAGTCAAATACGCCAGAAGGGATTACGGCTTCACGATCTTTATCGCATCGATCGTCACAGGCATTTTGGAGCTTATGATCCTTGCAGGAGCGGCACTTAATCTCACGAACATCGAAAAAGCTTTGAAGGATGACATCAACCCCATAGCTGCTCTTATTGTATTTGTCATTATGAGTCTTTCTGCCGTGGCTTTGATCTTTGCCGACAAGAAATCCAGGTTCTCGGGAATGGGACCTTCAGCATATTTCGGAAGCGTGATGTACTTTATCGAGGCTCTTATCCCTCCGGTAGTTATGCTGGTCATGGGCCTGATCCAGAAAAATGAGGAGATCGTAATGGCATCTCTTTCAGGCATAGCCCTGGGAATCGTGCCTTTCGGCTGCGTCATCCCGATCAAGCGCATATCAGATTTTTACGAGATCACCGGACTCATATTCGGTATTGCGGCAGCCCTTATCGTTCTCGTAGCCTGAAAACTTCGGGAAAACCCCTTTATTTATAAGAAAAATTGTTGACTTTGCATGGCACGTGGTTTATTATACGTCGGTGACCGCATGCAACGGGCTCTTTTAAATGCGCTTTTTTAGAGGCGCTGCCTTGGTTTAAGCAGCGAGACTGGAAGAACAGGAGGAACGAATATGTACGCAGTAATTAAGACAGGCGGCAAGCAGTACAAGGTTTCTGTTGACGATGAGATCTTCGTAGAGAAGCTTGAAGGTGAGGCTGGCAGCCAGGTTACTTTCGATGAAGTACTTGCAGTATCTGATGACAAGGGTATCGTAGCTGGTGATGTAAAGGCTACTGTAACCGGTGAGATCGTAAAGCAGGGAAGAAACAAGAAGGTTATCGTCTCTAAGTACAAGGCTAAGAAGGGCTACAGAAGAAAGAATGGCCACAGACAGCCTTACACACGTGTACTTATCAAGGCTATCAACGCGTAAGTCTTTATGATTTCCGTTATCGTCAATAGAGAGGGTTCCCGGATCTGCGCCATATATGCCAACGGGCATGCAGGTTACGACGATCCCGGCAGAGATATCATCTGCAGCGCAGTATCAACACTTCTTTTTACTGCAGCAAGCGCCTTGGAAGATATTTGCGGTTACGACAGCGAATCTTTCTTCCGTATCAGCAATGAGGGCACAGAAGATGTCAATTTAAGGATAACGGTTCCGGACTTAGGTGACGATGAGACAAAGGGCAGGGCTCAGGTAATAATGAGAACTTGCGAGTTAGGTCTTATCGGTATCGCCAGAGATTATAACGACAGTAAGAACAGGTACGTAGAGATAATTCATTCAAAAACACCGGAGGTGTAATTATGATTAAGTTTAATTTACAGCTCTTCGCACATAAGAAAGGTATGGGTTCCACCAAGAACGGTCGTGAATCCCAGTCCAAGAGATTAGGAGCGAAGAAGGGTGACGGACAGTCAGTTCTGGCCGGCAATATCCTTGTTAGACAGCGTGGTACAAAGATCCATCCCGGCACAAACGTTGGTATCGGATCTGATGATACACTTTTCGCTTTGATTGACGGTAAGGTCAAGTATGAGCGTATGGGCAAGGATAAGAAGCAGGTTAGCGTTTATCCTGTAGCCTAATTTAGGTATTTAACGGAAAACCAAGAGTAGCAGTCTGTCGCAATATAGCGATCAGGCTGCTCTTGTTTTGAGGGAGAATCAGATGTTTATTGATCATTCCAAGATTTATGTTAAGGCCGGTGACGGCGGTAACGGTGCTTTAAGCTTCCATACTGAGAAGTATATTACCAATGGCGGTCCTGACGGCGGTGACGGCGGCGACGGCGGTAATGTTATTCTGCAGGCTGCCAGAAATCTGACCAGCCTTCAAAACTTCAGATTCAAGCACAAGTTCATTGCCGAGAACGGCGCAAAGGGCATGGGCAAGAAGATGTACGGCAAGCGCGGAGAGGATCTTGTCATCGGCGTCCCGATCGGAACGGTCGTAAAGGATGCCCAGACAGGCGATATCATTGCTGATCTTACGGAAGAAGGCCAGAAGATCACTGTAGCAAGAGGTGGTAAGGGCGGTCTCGGAAACATGCACTATGCAAATTCCGTAAGACAGGCTCCCCAGTTCGCGACACCGGGCGCACCCGGTGAAGAGCGTGAGCTCGCGATCGAGCTAAAGCTTATCGCTGACTGCGGTCTTGTTGGTTTCCCCAATGCTGGTAAATCAACGCTTCTTTCAGTCCTTACAAGAGCTAAGCCGAAGATCGCAGATTATCCTTTTACTACACTTGAACCCGTTCTCGGTGTGGTTACAAAGGACGATTTCTCATATGTAATCGCAGATATTCCGGGAATCATCGAGAATGCTCACGAAGGTGCCGGACTTGGCCACGATTTCTTAAGACATATTGAGAGAACAAGACTTCTCGTTCACGTTGTCGATCTTTCCGGAACAGACGGAAGAGATCCTATCGAAGACTTCAAGACGATCAATAATGAGCTTGAGGAATTCAGTCTTGAGCTTGCTTCAAGACCTCAGATCGTTGTCGGAAACAAGTGTGACGGAATCACTGACGAGGAAGCACAGGATTTCGTTAAGGCAGTCAAAGAGATGGGTTATGAAGATGTTTACATAATCTCAGCTGCAGGCCGTATCGGCATTGATGAACTTGCTGACAAGATCACTGAGACTGTATCCAAGCTTCCGCCTACGATTCTTCATGATGTCGTCTCAGGCGGAGAGAAGGTATACACATTTGACGAAGGCAAGAAGTTTGACATCATCATCAATGAGGATGGCAACTTTGAAGTTACCGGCAAGTGGATCAACAAGATCTTCAACTCTACAAACTTTGAAGATACAGAGTCAACCAACTTCTTCCAGAGAACGCTTGAGAATGAAGGTGTTTTCGAGGAACTTAAGAAGATGGGCGTCAAAGAAGGCGACACGGTCAAGGTCTGTGAACTTGAATTCGACTATTACGACTGATACTGCAGACTTTTAACTATTTGTTGTTACCCGATGAGCGGTCTTGAATTAAAGGCATTATGAAAGAGATTTCAAAATTTGACGGCTTTGTTCACATATTGTTAACAGACGTTTCCTTGTGATGCCTTAATGGTACTGTACTATTAAAGCGTAAGAACGAGACCGCAATATATAAGTTTTGAGTTTGTTTGTAGAGATGCCGTAGAGAAATCTGCGGCATCTTTTTTTGTGTTTCCACGGTTTGCAAGTCTTTATTTTTACTTTTTATAAGGTAAAATTAATTAGCGTTATGGAATAGAAGGGTATAGTATGGATTTCCTGTTACAGATAATCACAAACAAAATATTGATTGTCGGTATTGTGTCATGGTTTTTGGCGCAGGTCTTTAAATGCATCAGCAATCTCATCCTTACAAAGAAGTTCAGCATTGAAAGACTCTTCGGAGACGGTGGTATGCCAAGCGGACACTCTGCTACAGTTGTGTCGGTAGCCGTAGCGACGGGTCTTTATGAAGGATTCGATTCTGCTTTTTTCGCCATTGCGATGATCCTTGCGATCGTTGTTATGCATGACGCAATGAACGTCAGATATCAGGCAGGTAAGCAGGCAGAACTTCTTAATGCAATGGCTGACATGTTCGAAAAGATTACAGGTGCTGATCTTCCCAATGAGGAGAAACTTAAGGAGCTGCTCGGCCACACACCTTTGCAGGTTGCGGCAGGATGCCTTTTGGGTATTGCCACAGCTATAATCATGTATCTCATTTTCTGACATGATTACCGGTGAGATCCGCAAAGAACTGAAGAAATTACAGGACAAAGGTTACCGTGAAATGCAGGTGACCATTATTCCTACTTTGGAAGCGGATTCGATAATAGGTGTGAGGACTCCGGCATTAAGACAGCTCGCAAAAGAGTATGCCAAAAGAGAAGACATATCTGAATTTCTTTCTGATCTTCCGCATAAATTTTTCGAAGAGAACCAGCTTCACGCATTCATACTTTCGGGGATGAAGGATGCTGAAAGCTGCATCAGACTTGTCGATGAATTTCTTCCCTATGTGGATAACTGGGCTACATGTGACCAGATGTCGCCTAAGGTCTTCAAAAAGCATAAGCAGCTTCTTCTCGAATATGTGGATAAATGGATCAGGTCAGATCTCACATATGTTAAGAGATTTGCGATAGGCATGCTCATGGAGCATTTTCTTGATGAGGATTTCAAGACTTCCTATCTTACCAAGGTATCGAAGATCCGTTCCGAAGAATACTATGTGAACATGATGATCGCATGGTATTTCGCGACCGCTCTTGCAAAGCAGTATGAAGATACCCTGCCTTTCATCGAAAAGCAGAAACTCGATAAGTGGACCCATAACAAGTCCATTCAGAAAGCGGTTGAGAGTTACCGCATTACTCCAGAACAGAAGGAATATCTCAAGACATTGAAAAGAAAGGCTTAATGCCATGATCTACACACTTACTCTTAATCCTGCAATTGATGTAAGTCTTCATGTTAAAGACGGCCTTATGCCCGGAAGCATCAACAAGTCTTATGCGATGAGGAGTGATCCCGGCGGTAAGGGTATCAATGTGTCGAAAAATCTTAAGACCATGGGTAAGGAATCAGTCATCTGCGTCGGCGTATGTGGTGAAGACGGCGAAAAGCTCCTGTCAAAGCTTAAGACCGAGTTTGAAGTGATCAGCGTAGTTTATCCTTCCGGCAATACAAGGACTAACATCAAGATATCAGGTGAGAACGGTGTCACAACAGACATCAATGCAGAAGGCCCGTACTATGACAAGGCTTCCGTCGATACATTGAAGAATATGTTGAGTGAGAGACTTACAGACGGCGACATAGTCGTCATCAGCGGTAGACCTCCGCTGGGTTCTCCTTCTGATATCTATGCTGACCTTATCAGATGTTTTAAACAGACCGAAGGAGTTAAAGTCATTCTCGACAGTGCAGACAGATACCTTCAGGAAGGTCTGAAAGCGCTGCCTTATGCCGTAAAGCCGACATGCGATGAACTCGGAATGGAAAACGATATGGAAGGTGCTCTTTCTGAAGCATCGAAGATCGTTTCCGGAGGAGTTAACTGCTGCCTTGTTTCCTTGGGCAAAGACGGTGCGGTATTCGTTAACGGTCCTGAAGGGAGATTCTCTTCGGAGGCAGTCAACGTTAAGGTCAACTGCACCACGGGATGTGGTGATGCTATGACAGCAGGTCTTGCATATTCATTCGATGAAGGCATGAAACCTGAAGAGACGTTCAGACTCTGCATGGCTCTGGCTAGTGCTTCTGCCGAGACGGAAGGAACAAAGCCGCCTTTCAAATACCGCGTTATGGAGTTAATTGACATAATCCCGATATGCGGCCAATGAGCAGGCAGCAGTATTGCAATTGCAGAACAAACGTTCTAAAATTGAGCATAGAAGAAAAGTAAATATACGCGTTGATGCGCGAAGCAGTTTTGGATAAGTGATTTATGTTTAAGCTCGTATCGGATTACAAACCTTCAGGCGACCAGCCGGCAGCGATAGATTCCCTGGTCCAGGGCATTAAGGATGGCATGAGGGGCCAGACTCTTTTGGGTGTTACCGGTTCAGGTAAGACTTTTACCATGGCCAACATCATTGAGAGGGTCCAAAGACCTACGCTTGTCCTTGCGCACAACAAAACTCTTGCAGGCCAGCTCTATGCCGAGTTTAAGGAACTTTTCCCTGAGAATGCCGTTGAATATTTCATCTCATACTACGACTACTACCAGCCAGAAGCTTATATCGCAGCTACGGATACATATATCGAGAAGGATTCGTCGATAAATGATGAGATCGACCGTATGCGTCACGAAGCTACCAAGTCACTTCTTACGCGCGAAGATGTCATCATCGTTGCTTCAGTTTCCTGCATCTACGGCATCGGTGAGAAGGAGGATTATTTATCCCTTGCGCTCATGCTTGAGACAGGCCTTGAGATACCGATGGATGTTGTCATGGCACAGCTTATCAACATGCAGTATTCCAGAAATGATTTTGATCTTCAGAGAGGTACTTTCAGAGTTAAGGGAGACATTATCGATATTTGGACTCCTGATTCCGAACATACGCTTACGAGGATCAGTTTCTTCGGTGATGAGATAGACAAGATAAGCTATGTCGATGCAATTACCGGTAAGACCGAATTTACCAAGGATTTCATTGAGCTCTTCCCGGCATCACACTATGCTACAGGCAGGGCCAAGCTTAATAAAGCCATTGACAGGATCGAAGCAGAGCTTGAGGTCAGACTTAAAGAGTTGAGGGATGCAGGTGACATGATCGCTGCATACAGACTTGAGCAGCGTACCCGTTACGACATGGATATGCTGAGGGAGACGGGCTTTTGCAAAGGAATCGAGAATTACTCAAGACATATTGCAGGCAGGGAAGCGGGCGAGCCTCCGTGCACGCTTATGGACTTCTTCCCGGATGATTTCCTTCTCTTCATCGACGAGTCACACCAGACCATTCCCCAGGTCGGTGCCATGTATAACGGAGACCGATCAAGAAAAGAAATGCTTGTCCAGTACGGATTCCGACTTCCTTCCGCTTTTGACAACAGACCTTTGAAATTCGATGAATTTGAACAGCGCATGGGCCAAACCGTTTTTGTCAGTGCTACACCTGCTGACTATGAGAAGGATCACAGCGAGCAGATCGTAGAACAGGTTATAAGGCCTACAGGTCTTCTTGAACCTGAGATATTCATCCGTCCTGTTGAAGGCCAGATCGAAGATATCCTCGGCATGCTAAAGGAACAGAAGAAGACAGGCGATAAGAGCCTTATAATGACGCTCACAAAGAGAATGGCTGAGGATCTTACCGAGTTCCTCAAGAAAGAAGGCGTAAGAGTCACATATCTTCATTCCGACATCAAGGCAGTTGAGCGTATGCAGATACTTAACCAGCTGCGTAATGATGAAGTCGATGTCATTGTCGGAATCAATCTCTTAAGAGAAGGTATCGACCTTCCTGAAGTCTCGCTCCTTATGATCCTTGATGCCGATAAGGAAGGTTTCTTAAGATCCGAGAGATCGCTTATCCAGATCATCGGAAGATGTGCGCGTAACGATCACGGAAGAGTAGTCCTCTATGCTGATGAAGTAACCGATTCCATGATGAATGCAGTATCCGAGACAAACAGAAGAAGAAAGATACAGCAGGAATACAATGAAGCTCACGGCATCACTCCTAAAACCATCAAGAAGGCCGTCAGAGATGTATTTGACATCGTTACGGAGAGCAGCAAAGATTCTTCCGGCAAGGGAAGAGGCAAGGCCTCCAAGGGCGGCATAGATGCTGCAAGACTTATCAACGACGGTGTTTCCGGAGGCACTGAAGAAGAGAATAAGAAGCTTATTGATAAACTTACGGTAGAGATGACCAAAGCTGCCAAGGATCTCGATTTCGAGAGAGCAGCTGAGATCAGAGACATAATCATCGAACTTAAAGGAAAGAAATAATGAGTGGCTTTTGTCATTTACATCTTCATACAGAATACAGTCTCCTTGACGGCGCTATAAAGATCAAGGATCTTGCTGCAAGACTTAAGGAGATGGGAATGACATCATGCGCCATCACAGATCATGGCGTAATGTACGGTGCTGTTTCTTTCTACAGGGAGATGAAGGCAAATGGCATCCATCCGGTAATCGGATGTGAAGTATATGTAGCACCGGGTTCAAGATTCGACAAGAATGTCGTTCCCGGTAAAGAAGACAGATACTACAATCACCTGATCCTTCTTGCGAAGAATAATCAGGGATTAACGAATCTCAATAAACTTGTCTCGGCAGGATTTACAGAAGGCTTTTACAGACGCCCGAGAATAGATGAGGAACTCCTTGAAAAGTGGCATGACGGACTGATATGTCTTTCAGCATGCATTGCAGGTAAAGTGCCTTCGCTGATCCTTGACGGCGACATGGAAAAAGCCGCGCAGACAGCCGTGTGGTATGACAAGCTCTTCGGCAGGGGCAATTACTATCTTGAGATCCAGGCAAACACCACGCCCGAACAGGCCAAGGTCAATGCTGCCCTTATAAGGATTTCAAATGAGACGGGCATTCCGCTTGTCGCTACAAACGACTGCCACTATCTCATGAAGGAAGATTATGAAGCGCAGGATATTCTCCTCTGTATTTCAACAGCTGCACGAATCGATGATGAGAACAGAATGCGCATGTCCTCAAATGATTTCTACGTTAAGTCAGAGACCGAGATGAGGCGTTTCTTTCCTGAACTTACCGAGGCCATTGAGAATACCGGCAAGATCGCCGATATGTGCAATGCCGAATATGATTTTGAGACCATCCACCTTCCTGTTTATGAAGTTCCTGAAGGCTATAGCAGCCATGAAGAATATCTTTCTGATCTGACATATAAGGGACTTAAGAAAAGATTTGAAGTAACTCCTCCCACGGGCAGTGAAGAAGACTATATGAAGCGTGCCGAGTATGAGCTTTCCGTCATTAACAGCATGGGCTATACCGATTACTATCTCATCGTATGGGACTTCATCAATTATGCGAAGACACATGATGTTACCGTAGGGCCGGGAAGAGGCTCAGGTGCAGGTTCACTTGTTGCTTATGCAGTCGGCATCACCGACATCGATCCGATCAAGTATGGTCTTGTTTTCGAGAGATTTCTTAATTCCGAGAGAGTGTCCATGCCTGACTTCGATGTCGATTTCAACGATGAGCGAAGACAGATAGCGATCGATTACGTCACGGCAAAATACGGTAAGACGAGAGTTGCCCACGTAATCACATTCGGTACGCTTGCCGCAAGACAGGCGGTTAAGGACGTAGCAAGAGTTCTTAACATGCCTATATCACAGAGCAACAAGCTTACGAAGATGATTCCATTTTCCGTAGGCATGACATTGAAGCAGGCACTTGAGATCAGCACTGAGTTTAAAGAAGCATATGATACCGATCTCGAATCGCGTAAGGTGATCGATATGGCTATGCGTGTTGAAGGCCTTCCGCGTAATGCCGGAACGCATGCTGCGGGAATAATCATATCAGGAAAGGACATCACTGATATCGCGCCGCTTGCAGTAAACGATGACACAGTCGCTGTACAGTTTGCTAAAAGTGATGTTGAGAGCATCGGTCTTCTCAAGTTCGACTTCTTAGGTCTTCGGACATTAACCGTTTTGCAGGATGTCAAAGAACTCATCAAGAATAACTATGGAAAAGACATTGATCTCGACAGGATACCTCTGGATGATCCTGAAGTATTCAAGATGATCGGCAGAGGAGAGACAGTCGGTATATTCCAGCTTGAAAGCCGCGGAATGACGTCGTTCATGAAGCAGCTTGAACCGGAAAGCCTAGAGGACATTATCGCCGGTATCTCGCTTTACAGACCGGGTCCTATGGATCAGATCCCGAAGTATGTTGACTGCAAAAAGAATCCGTCCCACATCACATACGATCATCCTCTGCTCGAGCCCATTCTTAACGTTACTTACGGATGTGCTATTTATCAGGAACAGGTAATGCAGATCGTAAGAGATCTTGCAGGTTTCTCGATGGGACAGTCCGATAACATCAGACGCGCGATGAGCAAAAAGAAAAAGTCGATAATGGAGAACTACAGAAATCTGTTCATGTACGGCGGAACGGATGACAAGGGACGCCAGATCGACGGCTGTATCAAGCGTGGTGTGCCGGAGAATGTTGCTGCTAAGATCTTTGATGATGTATCAGGATTTGCAGGCTACGCATTCAATAAGTCGCATGCTGCCTGCTATGCGGTGGTAGGTTACTGGACTGCATACTTTAAGTGCTATTATCCGACGGAGTTCATGGCAGCAACTCTTAATTCTTTCAGGGGCGATCTAGGTAAGGCGTCTTATTACATCTCATGCTGTTCTGCGATGGGTATCGAAGTGCTTCCTCCTGATATCAACAAGAGCCGCGAAAGATTTACCACTGAAGGCGACCGCAAGATAAGAATAGGATTATCCGTTATCAAGAATGTCGGCGAAGGCGCAGTACTTGATATCCTGAATGACAGGGAGAAGAACGGTGAGTACAGATCGTTTGAAGACTTTGTCGTAAGAGCTTCAAAGATAGGCGTGAAGAAGACGGTTGCAGAAGCATTGATCCTTGCTTCATGCATGGATTCATTCGGTTTGACGAGAAGCCAGATGACAGCGTGCGTACAGACGGAACTCGACAGACTTGCGCATGAGGACAGCCGCAACATAGAAGGCCAGTTGTCGCTCTTTGATTTCGGAGATGCTTCGTCAGCTGGTCCGTCGATCTATATACCTGACATTGCAGAATATCCCGAAAGCCAGAAACTCGGATATGAGAAAGAGATGGTCGGCATCTATCTTTCAGGTAATCCTCTTGCTTCTTATACGAATATCATTTCCGAGATAGCTACGTTTGACATGTCTGAAGCATCAGATATCCTCGCTCTCTCAGGAAGCGATGCATTAGATGACAACAAGCAGGTTGCGATGTGCGGAATGGTTACCGATAAGAAGACCGGATATACCAAGAAAAAGACCATGATGAGCACCATAAGCTGTGAAGACTTAAGCGGATACTTTGAAGTGCTCCTCTTCGGCAAGAACTTTGATACATACAACAGAATGGTAGAGAAGAACAAGCCGTATCTCTTTGTTGGCAGAAGGCAGATGAGAGAGGGCGGAGAGCTATCCATGTTTGCCGACTGCTGTTTTGAATTAACTGACGACCCTGCACTTTTAAGCAGGATAAGAAACGACAGGTCTTATCAGACTGCGTTGAGGGAACGAGACGGCGGACAGACCATAAGACCTGCTAAGCCGGTCATTACCAAAGAGACCGTGGTTCAGAATGAACCTGATAAGGCTCCTGCCGAAAACAAAGAACACGTCATGAGGATTCATTATTCCGGTAAGCCTGATTCAAAAGGTTTTTCAAGGCTTCTTAACTTCCTTGCCTATTTCCATGGTAATATGGCTGTAGAGATCCTTTTTGAATCCGATAACAGTATCACAAGACTTGATGACATATGCAGGATCGCACCTGATGAAGCGGTGCTCAATAAACTCGCAGAACTTGTAGGAGCAGACAATATCGAGATGTTATAAAGGAGGCATATTCATGGACGAGCAGAAAGTCGCTGAACTTAACAGGATAATAAGAGAGTGCAAGCATATCGTCTTTTTCGGCGGCGCAGGCGTGTCGACCGAGAGCGGAATTCCCGATTTCAGAAGCAAGGACGGACTTTATAACCAGCACGATGTCAAGTTCGACAGATACAGTCCGGAATATCTTTTGAGCATAGACTGCCTTATCGACCATCCGGAAGTTTTCTATGAGTTTTACAGGCAGAAGCTCAACACTGCCGGCATTGAGCCTAACAGAACACACTATAAGCTTGCCGAGATGGAAAAAGCCGGCAAGCTTGACGGAATAATCACACAGAATATCGATGGTCTTCATCAGAGGGCGGGGAGCAAGAACGTACAGGAAGTGCACGGTACGACATACCGCAATTACTGCATGAAGTGTCATGAGAAGTATCCTTACGATTTCATATTCAAATCAGAAGGGCCGATTGCGAAGTGCCCGAAGTGCGGTGGAATGGTAAGACCTGATGTTACTCTGTATGGTGAAGGTCTTCCGCAAACTGCATGGATCGAATCCAAAAGACTCGTTTTCAGAGCTGACTGCCTGATCATCGGAGGAACGTCCCTTGCCGTTCAGCCGGCTGCTTCTCTGGCTTATGATTTTAGCGGCAAGTATCTGATTGTTATCAACCGTGACAAGACATTCGCCGACAGGACGGCTGCGCTCGTTTTCCATGACAATATCGGCGAAGTAATGGATTCCATCAGGCTCGACGCCTGAATCCGGCGGAAAAACCGAATTATAGCAATAAGGTATGAAGTTTTGTGCCCAATTATATAATTAGGCATTTTCTTTTAGTGTATAATATGTCCCGAATAATCTTTTTGATTTTCGGAGGAATTATTATGGGTAGACTTCTTTATGATGAGAACAACCTTCCTGAGATCAATACTCTGAAGGCTGTAAACTATGACACTATAGATACGAGCACAGTAGAACCCATTAAGCGCGTAGGCGTGCTTACGAGCGGCGGAGATGCGCCCGGAATGAATGCGGCGATCAGATCCGTTGTAAGGGCAGGCATCAATGCCGGCTTTGAGATGTACGGTGTAACCAGAGGTTACCACGGACTTTGGAAGGGCGAGATCAAGCAGCTTGACGGCAGATCTGTTTCAGAGACGCTCCAGCGCGGCGGCACATTCCTTATGACGGCAAGATCAAAGTCATTCATGACTGACCAGGGTGTTCTTAAGGGTGCGCGCATGATGGAAGCTTACGAACTCGACGCACTCATCGTTATCGGCGGTGACGGTTCTTATAAGGGTGCAAGAGCTTTGGCAAGGATCGGTATGCCTGTTATCGGTATGCCGGGTACGATAGACAACGATATCGCTTCAACTGAATATACGATCGGTTACGATACGGCAATGAATACTGCAATGCAGTGCATCGATAAGTTAAGAGATACTGCTTCTTCACACGAGCGCTGCTCCGTTATCGAAGTAATGGGCAGAAATGCAGGCTGGATCGCACTTAACGTAGGTATTGCCACAGGTGCCGAGAGCATCCTCATTCCTGAGGTTCCTTATGACTTCAACAGAGACGTATTGAGAGTAATCCTCGACGGAAGAAATACAGGTAAGAAGCACTACATCGTTATCGTAGCTGAGGGTGTCTGCAAAGCTGAAGAAATCGCGAAGCAGATCGAAGAAGCAACAGGCATTGAGGCACGTCCTACGATCCTCGGCCACCTCCAGAGAGGCGGTTCGCCGACATTAAGAGACAGAACGATCGCAAGCCTCATGGGCATCAAGGCTATCGACTGCCTCGTTGAGAAGAGATTTAACAGGCTTGTTTGCATGCAGCACGGTGAGATTACTGATGTTGATATCGAGACCGGTCTCGAGATGACAAAGACGATAACTCCCGAAGCTATTGCAAACGTTAAGAGACTTGGCTGACAGCCGGGTATTTAACAGGGAACAGACCATGTACGAATATATGAGCTTTGAAGACAGCCTCGAGCGGAAGAAGATCCGCGGGCGTGTCTTGAATACGCTTGAATTTAATAAGATCAGGGAGACGGTAACTTCTAAGGCCAGAACTGCTTACGGGCGTGAGCTCGTGGAGAATATGGCTCCGTGCTGTGACATCGATTATGTAACACAGGAACTCTCATTTACAAGGCAGGCCATGGATCACATAATGAGATTCGGCATGCTTCCTTTGAGCGGAATGAGAGACTTAAGAGAATCACTCTTATACGCTAAGGCAGATGGTACCCTCACATGCGGCCAGCTTTTGGAAGTCGCATCTTTTTTGAGAGCTTCAGACGAGATCAGAAAAGCCATTTCAAAGGCAAGATCTGCAGGTTCGCCTCTTGTTGATGAGACGGAACCTGATATCTGTGCTTTTGTCGACAGGCTTGAAGTCTGTGACAGTCTGCTTGAGAAGATCGACATGTCTATCTTGGGCCAGGATGAAGTGTCTGACAGGGCCAGCAAGGAACTGTCTTCGATCAGAAGAGAGCGTAAAAACGTCGCAGGCGGCATAAGGTCGCTTCTGGACCGCGTTATCTCCAATCATGCGGACATGCTCCAGGAGAGCATCGTAACGCTCAGGGAAGGCAGATACTGCATTCCCGTTAAGGCGGATTTCAATGGAAGGATCGAAGGTATCGTTCACGGTGCTTCATCTTCCGGACAGACACTCTTTATAGAGCCGATGAGCGTTGTTGAGGCGAACAACAAGATCGCGGAACTTAACTTCGCTGAGCAGGCGGAGATCCAGAGGATCTTAAAGAACTTCACGAATGAAGTCGTAGCGGTAAAAGATCTTTTTGAGAACAACATTGAGATCGCATCCAAACTGGATTATGTTTTCGCGAAGGCCGAATATGGTGTGGAGAACGATTCTTTCTGCCCTTCGCTCAATACGGACGGACGGATCGACCTTAAGGGCGCTAGACACCCGCTGATTCCCAGAGAAAGCGTAGTTCCGGTAGATATCAATGTCGGTAACACATACGATTCGCTTGTTGTTACAGGACCCAATACGGGCGGTAAGACGGTATCTCTTAAGACATGCGGACTTCTTGTCCTCATGACGATGTCTGGTCTTCCGATTCCTGCTGAAAGCGGATCAGAAGTGTGTGTGTTCGACAGAGTGCTTGCTGACATCGGTGATGAACAGAGCATTGAAGAAAGCCTTTCGACTTTCTCGGCTCACATGTCCAATATCGTATTCATCCTGAAGAACATCAGAGGCAAGTCACTTGTGCTTCTTGATGAGCTTGGTTCAGGAACTGATCCTGCAGAAGGTGCGGCGCTTGCGATATCGATCATTGAGGAACTCAGAAAGAAGAACTGTGTCGTTATGGCTACGACCCATTACAGAGAACTCAAGGGCTATGCCGAGATCACGGAAGGCGTTATGAATGCTTCCTGCGAATTCAATACGGAGACATTGGCTCCGACTTATAAGCTGATCACGGGAAGACCAGGTTCTTCAAATGCGTTTGTTATCTCCAGCAAGCTTGGCCTTGCAAGGCATATTCTTGATAATGCAAAGACAAGAATGTCTTCAGATGAGCTTAACTATGAGGCTCTCATTGCAAAGGCTGAAGAAGAATCCAAGAAGGCTGAAGATCTTGCCCGCGAAAATGACAGGCTCAACATAGAGCTTAAGGCCGAGAAGGCCCGTCTTGAAGAAGAGAATGCTAAGCTCAAGCAGTCCAAGACAAAGATATTAAATGACATGCGTGCCGAGCAGAAAAAGCTTCTTGAAGAGCAGGAGAAGGAGTTGAGCGATGAACTCCGTGAGCTCAGACGCAGATCCAAGGATATGGACAGGGCAGAGCGCGAGAAGGAACTCGACAAGATAAGAAGAAAGCTCAGAGCCGGAATAAACGATCTTGAAGAAGATAGCGATGAAGCTGTTGAATCCGTTGCATTAAGCGGCGAACCCGTTAAGGAAGTCAAAAAGGGTGAGTGCTACTACGTTCCTTCCCTTGGACAGACCGGTATTGCCGAGTCTGACCTCTCTAAGAGCGGAGCTGTCAACATCCTTTGCGGCAGCATGAAGATCGCTGTTAAGAAAAACCAGCTTATGATGCCTACAAAGGCGCAGCGTGACGAGTTCATGAGGACTAAGAACGGCAAGGCGGCTTCCAAGGCAAGGGGAAGAACTGTTAAGAGCGGTGCTGAGGACCTGTCGAAGGTCAAGTTCAACAGCGCATCTTCTACAACTTCGGAGATCATGCTCATCGGCATGACCACGGCTGAAGCAGAATCGAGTCTTGCCAGATACCTTGAAGACTGTGTGCTTGCAGGCATAAAGGAAGCAAGAATAGTTCACGGTAAGGGAACGGGTGCTTTAAGAGCATGCGTTCATGATATCCTTATAAAAGATGACCGTGTCGAATCATTCAGGGCAGGTGCCCAGGGTGAGGGCGATGCGGGAGTGACCATCGTTAAGTTCAGATAAGAGGGGGTAAGATTATGAGCGAGAACAATACCATTCAGGAACAGAATACCGCTGTTCAGACACCGGCGGAAGAACCTAAGAAGAGGTTTAGGGTTGGTTTTGTATTCCTGGCAATTGTCCCCATGGCTGTCCTCATGATGGTACAGACGGTATCGCAACTCCCGTTCCTGGTCCTTGCGGTTGTTGATACGGCCAAAGTTTCAGCACAGGGAACCGAGTTCAATGATGCGTATGGCGAAATTATGAAGATCTTTAACGACAAATACGCGTTATATGCGTATCTGATATATGCGGTGATCGGCCTGGCTGTTTTCGCGATCTGGTATTACAAAGGTTTTGTTAAGAAAAGTCCGAAGGTCAAGATCAGCGAAGTCGTCAGTGTAAAATCCGTTGCAGGAACCATATTCATAGTAGTCGGATTGTTTTTCTTCACTAATGCTTTCATGACACTTGCGGACAAATTGGTCCCCCAGGTAATGGAAGAATATGCCATGATGATCGAGACAGCAGGCCTCGTATCGAATCCTGCCATAACAATCATCTATGCGATCATCTTGGGACCGGTTCTTGAGGAACTCTGTTTCAGGGGCGTCACATACGGACTGCTCGAAAAAGCCGGCCTTAAACCCGGTATCGTCATCCTGATCTCAAGCGTTCTTTTCGGCGCTATGCACCTTATCCTTATACAGGTGCTTTATGCAGCATTCTTAGGAATGTTCCTTGGCTACCTCAGATATAAGTACCGTTCGATCAAGATTACGATAGTTGCCCATATCCTGTTCAATTTTACGGGAACATATATCAGTCTGCTGATAGAGGAACACTTTGCTCCGAGTGATGCAGTTATGCTTATCCTTGGCGGTATCGCCATGTTCGTACTCGTAGCTGCAATTGTCCTGATAAACACTGATAAGAAGGCATTCAAGCCCGTCAAATAACAGGGGAAGTACATTTTTGGCAGCTGGTATGGTTTACTTTATCAAATTTTTGATATAATTATTTTGTATATCAAATCTTAAGGGAGAGACTGTTTTGCTGAGCGAAGAAGAACAGATGTCAGAGGCCCTGGTAAGGATCTTTGAAAATGTCGTTTTAACAGAAGAGAAATCTCTTCAGGCAGGTTACTTCAAGGACCTGTCCATCGCAGAGATGCACACCCTTACGGCAATCGGCCCCTACGACGCACGCACGATGACTAATACCGCTGAAGACCTTGGTATTACCACGGGTACTTTGACTGTAGCAATAGACAGGCTTGTCAAAAAGGGTTATGTCCACAGAGAACGTGATAAACGCGATAAGCGTATTGTAAGGATCAGCCTTACACATACCGGTAAGCTTGCATGCAGAATGAACAGCAAGTTCCACAGAGTATTGGCAAAACATATCCTTGCAGGATACGATGCAGATGACAGAAAGCATCTTCTCGACCTTGTAAATGAGGTCGACCAGTATGTTGAGCAGCAGCTCAGAAGATATGACAGTACCGAGAACGTAAGAGTAACCGCAAGACAGGTTGCTAAAGATACTGCTAAGGAGAAAAAACAAGATGGCTGACTCTGATAACCTGAGAGCGAAGGTTAAAGAGGACGTGATCCGCATCATGTCCGAGACGCTCGAGATATCTCCTGAAGAGATATCGTCTGAACTTCAGTTCAATACCGATCTGCCCTTTGATTCTCTGCAACTCTATGAGTTTGTAATTGATGTTGAGGAGACATACAACATCCGTCTTCCGGATGAACTCCTTGATGAGGTTAAGACCGTAGATGACATGATCGATGTCGTGGTAAAACTCTCGGCACAGAAGTGATCTGACGGTACATGAAGAAATTATTTATCGTAAACAGCAGAGCGGATTCCCAGGCTCTGGCGCGTTTTAAAGCGGCTTATTCACAGTATTCAGGCGAACATGAAGGCGAATCTGAGATCGTCTATACGGAGTTTGCCGGTCATGCAAGCGAAGTCGCTTCCAAAGCAGCAAAAGAAGACGATCTCTTGGTAGTTGCCTGCGGAGGTGACGGCACCATCCACGAGGTGGCAAATTCCCTTGCTGAATCCAAGACACCAATGGCAGTTATCCCGCTCGGCACGGGCAACGATTTTACCAGATCCGTCATGGACGAGAACCACCGAAGCAACAGTGATGTCTGTGTCAAAGCGATCTTTGAGGACGGTTTTAAGGTCAAAGATTCGGACCTCATAAAGGTCACTTCCTATGACGTTAACGGCAATAAGATCGATTCCAGTTCGGCCTGGTGTCTTAATGTCGCATCCATCGGTCTTGATACCGAAGTCCAGCTCAGGGCAAAAGGAAAGGTCCTGGCTAATCCAAATTCCAAACTTATAAGGAAAACGGCTTATATTACATCGGCCCTGTCCTGTCTTTTCGGCAACAGGAAATTCGATTTCAAGTACAAAGCGTTAAGAGGCGACGGAAAGCCTGCGGAGTCAGAGAAGTCGTCATTTACGCTTCTGGCGGTCTGCAATGCTTCATATTACGGCAGCGGATTCTGTCCCGCGCCCCATGCGAAGATCGATGACGGCCTTATAAACTGCTGCGCGATCGATTCCGTAGGCCTTTTCAGATCTTTGTTCCTGCTTACCAAATACAAGGACGGCAAGCATGAGGACTACAAGGAAGCAGATGTTTTCGTAACGACGACAATTACGGTCGAAGCTACCGGATCAAGGGATCTGAACGGCAATTATGACGGAGAGGATTTCTCCGGCCATAAGGTATCTTTTGAATGTTATCCCGGAGCTATCCGTCTTGCTCTTTATATTTAATTAATTATGCTATAATCAAAAGTTATGGAAAGCATAATTAAGACAACTATCGATAATTACAAAAAATACGGGGTCAGTGATAAGGCGATAGAGGCCGCAGTTAAGGCTGAAGAGTCGCTTGCTGACGTTTATGCACGCATCGATGACATCGTTACATATAACGAACTTAAGGTCCTTGATGCATTCAGGAGCGAGAAATTCTCAGATACCCACATGGGTTCCACTTCAGGTTACGGCTACGATGACGTAGGCAGGGAGAAGATCGAGAATATCTTTGCCAAGGTTTTCGGTGCTGAAAAAGCCTATGTAAGATGGCAGATCAGCACAGGTTCACAGGCTATCTCAGCCATGCTCTATGGTGCTTTGAGGCCGGGAGACATCATGCTTTCCGTTACAGGCAGACCTTACGATACCCTTATGGCTACGATCGGCTTATCTTCCGAGAACAATGACATGTCACTCATGTCATACGGAATCAAGTATGAGGAAGTCGATCTCAAAGAGGACGGTACACCCGATCTTAATGCCATCTGGGCAGCTATAAAGCCTCAGACAAAGATGGTATTCATCCAGAAATCCAGAGGCTATACGGGAAGAAGAGCTCTTCTTTGCGAAGATATCAAAAAGATCGCAGAGCTCGTTCACTCAGTAAGGGAAGACATTATCGTCGCCGTTGACAACTGCTACGGCGAATTCACCGAAAAGACAGAACCCATTGAGGTTGGCGCCGATGTAATTGCGGGATCCCTCATTAAGAATCCCGGCGGCGGAATCGCAAGGACGGGCGGATATATTGCAGGAAGAGCGGATCTGGTCGAAAATGCCGCAAGACATCTTACGACACCCGGTCTCGGAAGCGAAGTCGGTCCTACTTTGGGAGCAAACCAGATGATAGCCAGAGGCCTTTTCACAGCGCCGGCATGTGTGGGCGAATGCCTTAAGGGTGCCGTTTTCGCAGCTGAGATCTTAGGCGGTGAAGGATATAAGACAAGCCCTTCTTCAACAGAGACAAGAGGTGACATCGTTCAGACGGTCGAATTCGGAGATCCGGATAAGATGACCAAGTTCTGCACGGCCATCCAGTCCTGTTCACCTGTTGATTCCTTTGTTACACCTGTGCCGTGGGACATGCCCGGTTATGACGACCAGGTAATCATGGCGGCAGGTGCTTTCGTGCAGGGCGCTACTACGGAACTTTCATGTGACGGCCCCATGAAGCCGCCTTACATTGCATATATGCAGGGAAGTCTTGCAAAAGAACAGGCTAAGCTCGCCTGCATGCTTGCTATCGGGAGCTGATAAATATGGCAGACGGTAAACAGTGGTACAACAGCCCTGAGATGGGACAGCCTAATAAGCCTACAGGTAAACCTGCAGGCGGTAAAGGCAAGCCCTCTAAGCCCGGCATGAAGCAATCAGGAGGCAGACCCGTCTCCAAATCAGGAAAACCAGCAGGCAAAAATCCGCAGGCAGCAAAGCACGGAGCAAAACCCGTAAGCGGCGGCAAGCCTTTTTCCAAGGGCTCAAACAGACCTGTATCAAAGGCTCCGCAGAAGGGTGCTCCCGTAAACAATACTAATACGGGTAAGAGCATCATTCCGCAGATGGAAGATGTTAAAGCCGAAGCCGGAAAGAAAAACGTTCAGAACAAGCCTTTTAACAAGCCCGTAAAGCATGGCGCAAAGCCTTCTTCCAAACCCCAGGCAAAGAGACCCATGACTGCTGCCGAGAAGGCAAAAGCCAGGGAAATGGCCAGGGCAAGAGAACAGCAAAAGATCCTTGAGCAGGCAAAGCGCAAGGAAGAAGCCAAGATCAGAGAGCAGGAAAAGATCGAGAAGAACGAGTATAAGCGCAAGAACCCTTCGCAGAAGAGTGCGGAGAGCCGTGCCATAAGGAACGGCATTCTCGGAGCTGTTGCTGTTGCTTCGGCTCTTTTAGTTCTTGTTTTCGTTGTTCACCACTTATATGACTACATCGCAGAGAAGCCGAATTTCTCATTCGTTACTACCGGTTCGGTTGAGCATACCATCGGCGCGAGGGCTCTTGTCGTAAGAGATGAGGACACGATTGAGTGTGTTAACGGCGGTGAGCTCGTAACACAGATTACAGAGGGTTCCAGAGTCGCAAAGGGACAGGAACTCGCCATAGTCGTTCCTGAGAATTGGAAATCCACCGTACAGGATCTAAGAAATGTACAGTCACAGATATCCGACGTCCAGCAGGAGATCATCATGTCGGGCGGCGTTGCTGAAGCTGACGTCATTTACAGGAACTATAACAAGAATCTTTCCACGATCCTTGATTCCGTTAGATACGATTCAATGAGCGGAAACTTAAGCAACATGTCTTCTTATAGTTCATCGGTCAACGTTATCCTTGATGAGCGTGAAGACGAGATGAGCAAGATCAATTTCGATGACGAGAGAATATCCGTCTTAAGAAATGACGAAGCAGTATATGAAGCTCAGCTCGAGAAATATGCGTCCGTCGTAACGGCTCACAGACCGGGAGTCGTATCATTCAGACTTGACGGCAAGGAGAACATTCTCGCTTATGATCAGTTCCTCTCAATGCCAATGACGGAGATCAAGGGATATATCAACAATTCCGTCGGTGCCATCGCTTCTGACCTCAATGTTGAAGCTGAGACACCTGTTGTAAGGATCGCCCAGAACGAGAGCCAGTATCTTTCCGTATATCTTTCTTCGGAAGATGCAGGTGTATCTGATTTCGCCGTAGGTACGTATCACGACATCAACATCCGTACGGAAGGTATCTCGATCGATAACTGCCAGGTTGTACGCTGCGAGAGCGATTCTTCGGGCATGCTCATTACTTTCGAGACATCAAGATGCGTAGAAGCACTCCTTGACCTCAGAACTGTTGACATCGAGATCGTTATTACTGAGACAGACGGTATGAGAGTATCAATGCCGAGCCTTGTAAACGGTTACTATGCTCCCAAGGGCAATCCCTGCTTCTGCGTATATCTCGCACCGGGATCTAACGTAGGACCTGACACTTTCGCTGAAGATGCGATCTTCAACGTGACGATAATTCCTAATGCCGTAACAGATGAGGAAGGCAACCCGGTTGAATTGTCTAATACTTCTGTAGCAGGCTGTACGGTTGTTTATACGGAAGCCATGGAAGACGGCGGCTACATAGTCGCGTTCTCAACGCCTAACGAATATGCGGCTCTTAAGAGACTCGACAGACTTTATACCGAGGGCTATATGGCATCCTTCGTTGATACGGCGACCGGACTCGGAATGACTACGGACAAGATCATAGTAACCGACTTCGCAGGTATCGCGTCCGTATACACGAATAACCAGGGCTTCGTCGAAGAGATCCGCGTTATCATTCTGGATAATGACAGAGAGTTTGCGATCATCGACCAGGTAGGCAAATCTTCTGTTCCGAATCTTAATACTGTAATTATTACTAACCCTAATACGGTTAAACCCGGAGATAAAGTTGACTGATATGGAATACGATTTTACGGAAGATCTTAAGAAAAAGATTTCAGATAATATTCAGGCTGTAAGAGAATCAATTGATGAAGCTGTGGCTGCCTCAGGAAGAGAGAAGGGGAGCGTTACGCTCATCGGTGTAACTAAGGTGTTCCCGGTTGAGTATGCTGAGTCAGCTGCCGTAAGCGGCCTTCTGGATCTCGGAGAGAACCGTGTCCAGGAACTTGTTCCGAAGGTCGAGAGATTTTCTGCTCTGGACCTTGATGTGAACTGGCATCTTATAGGTACATTACAAAAGAATAAAGTAAAGTACATTATAGGAAAGACTCATCTAATCCATTCCGTAAACAGCGTTGAACTTGCCGAGGAGATCTCGAAAAGATCATCCGGTAACAATGTTACTACGAGGATTTTGTTACAGGCTAACGTATCAGGCGAGGAGAGCAAGCACGGTTTTGCGCCCCATGAATTAAAGCCTGCAATAGACAAGATCCTGGATTTGCCTTCCGTAGAGGTCTGCGGCCTTATGACAATGGCTCCTATTGAGACATATGAAGGACAGGCAAGGGAAGTGTTCGCAAAGACCAGAGTGATATTTGAAGATCTTAAGTCATATACCGGTCTTGAGAGCTGGAAAGTGCTCTCCATGGGCATGAGCCAGGACTATAAAAGTGCTATTTACGAGGGTTCCACGCATATCAGGATCGGTACTGCTATATTCGGAAACCGCGCAGAATATAAGCCTTTGTAACATTGTTCGATCAGAAAACGTTAATTTTTGTTACATTTTGTAATAAAACCCCGCTTTAAGTTACCTTCTTGTGTCATATCGCCCAAAAGTATTGAGGCGAAAATCAAAATTCGTTAATATCCGAAGTATCTTATATGAATGTCCTTGGTCGGGCGAATTTTTAAGGAGGAAAATACAAATGGGCAGTTTTAACGTTAAGAATTTCTTCGGCAGCATGTTCACACCTGTAGAAGATGAGATGGAAGAAAACTATTACGGTGAGGAAGAAGGCTACATCGAAGAGGATGCATATGAGCAGGAGCCTATTGCAGAAGAGTCTTACGTAGAGGAGCCTCGCACCTTCGTTCAGGAGCCCGCAGTTACAACACCTGTAATGCAGCAGAACGCAACAGTCATTATGCTTACACCTTATGACATCAGAACAAGCCAGATCGTTTGTGATCATATCCGTGAAGGCCACATCGTTATCTGCAACCTCACAAATACAGATAAGAATCAGAGAGTAGTTGACTACATCTCCGGCGGTGTTTATGCATTGGGCGGAAGAGTTGAGCCTACACCCGTTAAGACAACATTTGTCTGCACACCTAAGTCTGTTAACCTCGTAGTTGAGAATCAGGATGCAGAGCAGATGGGTACTAAGGTTTCCGCTCTCTAATCCAAACAGAGAAAATTTAAAATCAAGATGCTGTTCCAAGTTGATACGAGGGACAGCATTTTTTTGTCTTCTCACGGGGCTTTAGTGAAATGTATTCAGTTGGATAAAAAATCTTTGCTAATATATAATACTTGTAAATTGGATTACAATTTTACTCCCGGAGGATAGATTAATGACAGGCGAGGATCGCGAATATTTATTCGATCTGGCTCAGCAATTATCTGAGATACTTAACGAAGAATGCGTCGAGCTCCTGGGTATGCTCGAGAAGATTGAAGACAGGGTCACTATCTCAAGACGCATCAATAAACTTGAAGATGATGCTGATCATGTTTTCCATGCCTTTGCAGACAGATTGCATGAAGTCGAATCTGATATAGAGAAAAGAGATTATATCTTCAAGATGGCAAGACATATTGAAGAATGCGTTGACATGATCGATGAGCTTTCCATGACGATAGTCCGTTATAACACAAGGGCTGTAAACCAGGGAATGAAGGCCAGCATCAATGCCATTGCAGGCTGTGCCAAGAAAGAGATCCATCTTCTTAATCTCATGCGCACATATGAGCCTGAAAAACAGGAATTGTTCGTAAGGTCCATCAATGAATTTGATGCTTTCAAAGTCGATTTCTATAAGATGTATGACATGCTCATTTTCGGCCTCTTCTCACAACCTCATGACACAGTCGACATTATCAGGTGCAAAGCTATTTACGATGCCTGCAAGGATATATTCAAGGCATTTGAAGTCAGTGCTGACGATTGCTACAAGTATATGAGAGCACGCAACAGCGGTTCTGAATTCTTTACAGAAACAAAATGATCCGGTTTTATTATCTTTGATCTGAAAAAGTGAAAAGATGACCGTATATATGAAGGAGAATCATTAAATGAATCGAAGGATCAACATTGGTCTGGTTATTGATGATATCGATAATTACTTTACAAACCAGGCTGCCATAGGTGCTGAACAGGCTGCCAAGGTATTGGATGCAAATCTGTTTATATTCCCGGGTCATTATATCGGTAAGACCGACAGCAGATATGCTGATAAGAAATTCGAATATCAGTATAACTCTATCTTTGATCTTCCCACTGAAAGAAACGTTGATATCATCTATATCCTTCAGGGTATGATCTGCTCAAGAGCTGACACGGAAACTCAGACAAACTTCTTGAAGAAGATGCCAAATGTTCCTGTCGTCTGCCTGTTCTCTGATTTTGGAGGATATCCTTCAGTTACATTTAACAACCGTTCCGGTCTTACAGAACTTTTAAAGCACCTTATCGAAAAGCATGATGCAAGAGAGATCGGTTTTGTATCAGGTCCTGTTACGAACCGCGATGCACGCGAGAGACTTAATATATACAGGGATGTCATTAAGGAATATGACATTGCTTTTGATGCGCATAAAGTCGTATATGGTGATTTCTCAACTAATTGCGAAGCTGAGGTGGAGGAACTCCTTAAGTATAACGAGCATCTTGATGCGATCGTTTTTGCCAATGATTGCATGGCGGCAGGAGGCTACGATGCGCTTAGAAAGAAAGGGCTCGTACCGGGCAAGGATATCCTGATCGGAGGCTTTGATGACGATGCTTTTGCGATATCACTCGAACCGCCTCTTACGACTGTTGAAGCAAGCTCCGCATCCCTGGCTTACAAGGCTGTCCTTAATGCGAAGCATTACCTTGAGGGTACTGCATTAGATGATATGACAGTTGATACGCATCTTGTGCAGCGCAGTTCCTGCGGATGTGATGAATTCGATATAAGTGCTATCTGCAGAAGGCTGAAACTTGATAATGTTTTAGAAGACAGTGACGCTTTCTTTAACGGGATCGAAGAGTATCTGTTCAGTGATTTCGTTGATAATGAACCGATATCACAGTGTCTTCGTAAACTTGTCGATGCCTATGTCGATTTCTTAAAAGCTGAAGACAAGATGGCGAAGATACCTGCCATGAACGATTGCTTCTATGATCTTTTAAGAACAGATCTGTTCCTCTTGTCATCACGTGAGAAATGCTTTAATTCCGTTCAGGCTATGCAGAGCAAAGCACTGGAAATATTTAATAACGATCACGACCGTGTAATCGTAAATGATGTTTTCTCAAAATACTTTAGAAGGATGACATTCTCGAGCACTCTTCCCGCAGATGTTGCCAGAAGAAGGAACGAGAGGATGCAGGGTGTTATCAACCGTCAGGTTGGTGAAGTCTTCCTGATCGAGAACGAAAGAGAGATTCCTTATGAACAGCTTTTGGGAAGCCTTAAAGGAATCGGATTTAAGAAATCATTGCTGTATCTGTTCCAGGGTAATATCAAGAATTACGGAACATCTGACTGGATGCCGCCGGCATCGATCCTGCTTAAAGCTGTTCTTGATGATGAAGGTCTCAGAGCTTTGCCTGAAGCTACGCAGCTCCTGCGCACGGAGAGCATCTTCCAAAATGAATTCATTAAAGGTGACGGGCGCCGCACTATGATCGTTGCACCTATGTTCGTAGGCACGGATATATACGGTCTTCTTGTTAATGAACTTGATATGACGAGCTCATACAGCGTGTCATCTGCTGCATCGCAGCTCTCAGTCACTCTCAGATCTTTGTTCATGATAGAAGAACAGAACAAGGTCAAGCAGTCTTTGCAGATGTCACTTGAGAGATTTATAAGAGACAATACAAAACTTGAAGAGATCGCCCAGAAAGATGAGCTCACGGGCCTTTATAACAGAAGAGGATTCATCACAAACGCTGAGCGTGAATTGGAAGAGCCTTCCAATCAGGGAAAGGTTGCGATCATCTGCTATGCCGATATGGATAATCTTAAAATGATCAATGACAAGTATGGTCACGATGACGGAGACTTTGCGCTTAAGACTATCGCCCATGTCCTTCAGGAATCATTCAGAGACATGGATATCATAGGACGTATCGGCGGCGATGAATTCATCTCTCTTGCAGTTACAGGTTCTGACTGCGATGTCGATTCAATGAAAGAGAGAATCGAGAAGGTAACAAAGAGATACAATCAGTTCGCCGGAAAGCCTTATCCCATTGAGATGAGTACAGGTATATATAAGTTCAAGATCGCAGGTAAAGTTGATATCTACGAAGCAATGAACAATGCTGACAGACTGCTTTATGATGAGAAGATACGCAAGAAGACAGGACGTCCTGTAATAGAGTAAAAACAAGGTGCTGTTTCAAAACAGCACCTTTTCTTGTGAGAATAATTTATTAATGGAATCTGTATGTTACCACTTCACTGAGAAAGAACATTTCTTAATAATTTCCTGAATTTGATTTTTTAGGAAACAAAAATAGTAATATCCGCTGATTTTACTAAAATCATTTCCTGGATTTGACTTTTCAGGAAACAAAAATAGTAATTCCCTCTGTTTACATCAACCGTTCAGCTTTTCTGCTTCTTTTTTCGCTTTTCTGTCGGAATAGATCTTTAATCCGGCTCTGAACAGGAAGTATGCGATAAAACTCGTAGCAACTCCCAAAAGAAGTCCGCCGATTACGTCGGTAGGATAGTGGACGCCTACGTAGAGTCTTGAGAAGCCGAGGATAACGGCATAAACTATCGCGACCACAGCCAAGATCTTATATGTGCGTGACATCTTAATACGCTTGAATTCGCCGGTCTTTGCGATTGCGGGAAGACCAAGTACCGCAACGAGAAATATTGCTCCCATTACAGCGAAAGCAGATCCCGTGTGTCCGGAAGGGAAGGAGAAGTCTTTCTGTTTTTCGATAAGGTTTTCGAGGCCTTCGATGGCATCGTAAGGTCTTGTTCTTGCAACGAGATTTTTTATGAGGACATTGGTGAGAAGAGCTTCCAGCGCAATGCTCGTAGCTGCGATGATGCCCGTCTTTCTCGTTCTGGGGAGGATAAGGAGTACGGCTGCAAGAGCCATCACGAAGATGCCATAATCACCCGTATGAGTGAAGACGGTCATGACCGGATTAAAAAAATCCGATCTGATATGTTCCTGAATGTACAGCAGAATATCTGCTTCCCAGCCCATAATTATCCCCTTCGAAAAGAATCACTAACTGATTGTAATACTAACTGTCCGTTTATTTTAGTTACAAATGAATGAAGTTTACTCCTCAGGCGGCATCGGAAGTGTGGCACCACCGAAAGGCATGCAGATGACAGAGCAGTCTTCTCCATATCTTGCGTATGCTTCATCGAATGCTTCCTGTGCAGAATGCATGGGCTCAAGGAAGATGCTTCTTACGAAGTCGTCATCCATCTCGGAGATGAGAACGATCTTCGCATGCTTTAATACCATTGCGATGGCTGCAGCTTTATGTCCGCCCAGCTGGAAATCCCTTCCGACTCTCTCGATGAGTTCGTCCGGTGTATTTGCTATAGTGAGCCATTCCTCGAACTTGGCACTTCCCAAACCTTCGTTGCAAGCACCAATAACGATTATCGTACCGCCGTCAGCTACTGCATACTTGGAGTTGTCCAAAGCTTTCTGTGTCTGATAAAGGTTAGCATCCTTGGGCGCGCCTCCCTGAGAGACCAATACTATATCGGCTCTTCTCTTGAGCGGCTTTCTGTACATCTTATCAAGATACGCGCAGCCTGCTCTGTGAGCCTTTGTAACGTCGCCTGCAACGCAGTAAACAATGTGTTTATGTTCGTCAAGGATAGGATTAACGATGAACGAGAGATGGCAGAATGTCTCTGACTCTTCGATGTCTGCTCTGATCGGGTTGCCGTTGAGGTTGCCTGCGCATGCTTTTTCATCGATCATCATGCGGTGGTTTGCCTGGATGGCGGAAGGTGTTGATACGCCGGGCATGAGGGCCTTGGCGCCGCCGGAGTAACCAGCAAAATAGTGGAACTCGATGTTGCCTACGCCGATTCTGAAATCAGCTTCTGCAACGCTTCTTGTGATATCAACGGGAGTTCCTCTTGAAGTATCTCCCATATGAATGCAGTCGGAAGGATCTGAATCGATGCATCTTACCTCGCTGTATACACGCTCGCCGACAAGCTTTTTCTTTTCTTCTTCGGTGTGGGGTCTGTGTGAGCCCAATGCGAAAACGACATAGATATCTTCTTTTTTGCATCCGGCTAGATAGAGCTCATCAAGTATGGAGGGGATTACGTCAAAACTCGGTATCGGTCTTGAGATGTCACTTGTGATGATGCAGATCTTCTGACCCGGTTTTACAAGGTCTTTGAGACGGGGTGAACCGATAGGGTTTTCGAGCGCATAAACAACGGCATCAGGGCCGCGTCTTTCATGCTCGATCTCATTTGCTACAAGGATCTGATCGAGATTCTTATCGGGGATATCTACTGTCTGTATGCCTTTGCCGTAGCCGAATTCAACCTTCATATGCCGCTCCATAATAAATATAAGAT
>X410_Impala__coassemble_32_pt1 | contig 35233 bp, 31 predicted proteins | sample X410_Impala__metabat2_low_PE_001 | metagenome-assembled genome bin X410_Impala | reverse complement strand
CTTACGCTGTTTCCAAGCGTCTGTAAATCCAGCAAATCTTATATTAGGTGTATTAGACATAATTACACCTCCTTGAATACATGCATAAACTCATGGACGTCGTTCTGAGTCTCTTGATTATTGAACACAAGATCCTCAAGCATTTTAATGAGATCCGCGTTACCAGCTTTAATTGCTTTATTGGTATCACGGATACTCTTTGTAAGCTCTTTTAAATCTACTTCAGCTTCTTCTTCACTCGTATCAACATAACGTGGAATATTCAGATTAAAATCATTCTTTTCAATGTCATCATATGACGCGAGGTAAGACTGTTTGTCAACTGTTTCTCTATTACGATAAAGTTCTAAGACTTTTTCGATGTGTTCTTCGCGCATTACATTCTGTTTCTTCTCTTTCTCAAACAGGTTGGATGCGTCGATGAAAAGGACATCGCGCCCTTCACGATGCTTCTTAAGAACAATAATACACGTAGGAATAGAAGTATTATAAAACATGTTCGAAGGCAGGCCTATAACCGCATAGATTGAACCATTCTTCAGAAGATTTTCTCTGATAGTTCCCTCTGATGCGCCTCTGAAAAGAACACCATGAGGCAATACAATTGCCATAGTGCCTGTCTGTTTCAGATGATAAAAACCGTGCAAAAGGAAAGCATAATCTGCTTTTGATTTAGGAGCCAAAACGCCACCGTAATCCATAAAGCGCTCATCCTGTTTGAATCCTTCAGCAGCTGACCAGTTTGCAGAGTATGGAGGATTCATCGTTACGCAATCAAACTCCGTCTCTTCATCTGTAGGCCAGTCCGCATCCAGTGTATCACCATTCCTCAAATGCTGATTTTCCGGGAGGACTCCGTGAAGGAACATATTCATTCTTGCGAGATTATATGTGGATGGCATAAGTTCCTGGCCATAATACTTTATGTAGTCCGGTTCATTCGAGTAGTTCCTGCAGCTCAACATAAGCGATCCGGAACCCATACAAGGGTCATATACCTGAAGCCCCTTTTTGCTTTCCTGTCCTAACATAGCAATCTTACAGAGAATTTGGGCCGGACCGTGTGGAGTATAGAATTCGCCGGCCTTCTTGCCAGTTTCGGAAGCAAACTGACCGATTAAATATTCATATGCATTTCCAAGCACATCGCCCTGTGCGTGTATAAGATCTGCACCGTCGAGAACCTTTATTACGTCCGCAATTGTCGCACTCTGTTTTTGATCTCCGGTACCAAGTCTATTTGAGTAAAGATCAACATCTGCAAACAAACCATTGAACAGCTCATCAGATTCTTGGATTCTATTAAACGCTGCCTGAAGTTTTTCTCTGTTAAATGAATTATTCTTGGCATCATTCAGAATGCTTATATAAGTCATGTTTGGATCAAGAGTATAGTGCAATGTCTGCTTCAATTCTGATAAAAGTTCAGCCTTATCGGAAGAATTGAAAGCATTCTCATATTCAGTCTGAGCTTCATCTAGACTTTCTGGTACGGAATCATTCAAAAGGTCGTAAACCTTGGCAAGATAGGAATCCGATAAGTATTTATAAAAGACTAAACCCAACAAGTAGGTTTTATATTCGTTTGCGTCCATCTTACCGCGTAAAACATCTGCGCCACTCCATAATACCTGTAATAAATCTTTGCCGTCGGACATGCTTAATTCTCCTCTTTTATTGCATTCTGGTTAATCGAATGCTTATTTTTCTTCTAATGTAATTATCAAATCTGATCTATCAAGTCCCATCTCATCAAGAACTCTAAAAGCAAAATAAATAGAATAATCAGATGATAGATTCGTTTCTATGTATACGGAATTTCCCAAGACATAAGGTGTGCGTATATTACATTTTTCATTCGAAATATATGGTCTATCACTACTTGTAGGGTGAAAATGCTCAGTAGCCAATTCAACTAATCTGTCTTTTTCCAAATCATACAAAACATCAAACAGTTCAGTGACAAACTGTCTATATGAGTAGTTGCTTAACGGGGTATAAGTCCCAAACAGAGAGTAACCGATGGGATAATAATCCTTGTATGTTAAGCTTTCGATATTATCACTTGTTACTTCGACTCTGCGTTTTGCTTTAATATCACTGGGAGAGAAGTCATAATTGTCAATACTAATTAACAATCCAGAATTAATTATTCTGTCTATCAACGCAGATTCTCTGTTCTTTATATGAGTATTGCAATTGAATAAATAGTCAAATTCTTCAAGTTTAATTAAGCTGTTTGATTTTTTGATATTGTCATTTGACCACTCAAGACGCAAATTGCCAAATCTATGGAGATACTCACTTAAAAAATCCTCTGCGGGCATTCTCTCAACACTTAAGTTTTCTGTAAAATCCTGCCCTGGCTTCAGCATCATGAAATCACCGTCTTGATAGTACTTAAACCCATCATCAGATGAATTAGGAGATTGAGGGGCAATATGATCCACATGTATTCCTGATCCAAGGGATAATACAGCGTTTATTTTCAAATAATCTGCTTCATACTTATCGTTCAATTCAAGTAAGTACGTAAGTAGTAACTTAACGACGTTTCTGTTCTTGTTATATGTCATCGTATTATGAATACTACTCTTCAGACTTTCATTACTAATAGCATTGTCAAAAATGCGTTTGTTAATAATGTATTTGATGCTATCGATCAAATGATCATCAACTACGTTAGTGCTGGATTGTGTTTTTGCAATGTTATAGATCTCATTCTGAATATCAGAGAAAACATTGATTGTTTGCTTACTTTCTCTTGAACTAATTGTCTGAAAAGTCAGTATGAATCTGAATGCATATTCGACAAGGAAGTCAAATTTCTTATCATCAAGTTGATTTCCTCGCAAAGAAAGAAGTTTGAAATACAGCGAACTTGTATGGTTGTATTTTGCAAGATTATTCATTCTAAAATACGCTATTGATTTTTCAGACACACCATTTTTCTTAAGAAGGTCATAATCTGTGAGCATATTGTAATACTTAACTTTATCGAGCATATCATTTATGAATGCTTTAAGAACATCGCTAAGTTCTGTGCAACCATAATAACTTGTAAACGCACCTGTAGACAAAGTTCTAAAATTATCCAAATAAATAGAGGTTTTATAGTATGAGATATTTCCTCTGATGTAGACTATAAGATAATCATTTAACTTATCGTTCGTGAGTTTTATTAGGCTGCCCCATTTATTTAGATATTCGCCATAGTCTTCTTGATCGAGGTGTTGGAATATATAACTCTTAATGAGATCGATCTCATCTAATGGCTTGCCTTTACTGTTTATAGATTCAAATATGCTAAAAAGCTTAACCATGTTAGTTGAAATCTTAATAGATATTACTTTGATGTTGTACTTAATGAAGTCAATATAATCGAGCAAATTCCATTTGTTAGAAATAGATGTTATATAATCACTGATCACAAGAAGATTACTAAGCAAATTGATTTCAATATCACTTGCTGTATCATCCAAGCGTTCCTGAGCAATCTTAACTATATCTCGCTTAGCAAAGAGTTCATTCAACAAAGACTGCATTATATCGTGATCAATGTTTCCAAGAGAAAGAACTGGAAGTTCTTTACTATTTTTTCTATCCTCTTTTTTCCATAGATAATTTCTGATTTCACCAACAACATCGTCTTCTGAATTGTCCAAATACAATTTATTCAATACGACCATTAACAAAAGAGTCAACGTTGTTATTCGTTGTTGTCCGTCTACTACAGTGTAAACGTTGTACTCATTACGAACATTGCGTTCAAGCTTAATAAAAATAGTTCCAGCAAATAGAACGCTATCATCAGCATTAGTAGTATCTTCAGTCAAAAAACATGAATAAGCACTATCAATATCTTTCAGCAGCTGTTTAACTTGTTTGTCGCCCCAGCGATAAGGTCTTTGGTAAACAGGGATAAGATATTGTCCTTTGAAAATATCATCAACACTAAACTCTTCTGGCTGCAAAAACTCATTCATAGTGTTAAATCCTCCATCCACCAAGTTCTATGATTTTGATTATACAGACTGCAATAGTCCATTAATCGTACAATCATGCTTTTTCTTAATTATTATATATTAATGTCATCACAAATCCCTTTTTTCTTTCATCACACACGTCCCTCAGGCAATAATAAAACGCCCCAAACCACCATCACACGGCAGTTTGGGGCATTGTTACATTTTTGTGAATATCTTATCGAGCTTTAATTCGCCGACATAAGATTCTCACAGAGGAAGTTTTTTATCCTCACATGCCCATCTGCGGACCAGTCTGTTCCTCTTCAGGATCCTGAGTTTCCTCATTTTCCTCGCCAGAGCCACCGGAACCATCACCATTTCCAGTGATCTGAGTCTGACCTCCACCGGCAATTTTAAGGGTGTGAGTCTCGGAATCATACTCGTAGACGTTGTCAGAGAGCTGGTCTTCGGGACTTACTTCATTGGCATTGACCTCTCTGACCATCCTTTCGAGCTGATGAACATCATCAACTGCATCCTTAGGAACGATCAGGGTCTCGTGCACGGAAGACGGAATGACATAGACATCGCCGAACTTGGCGGTGATTCGATCCATCGTCTTGGGACTCATCGCCATTACCGCGCCTTTGGTCTTCTGCTGGTTCGTCAGGATGAAAAAGGGCATAGTATATTTCTCGGGTTCGATATCCTCGATCTCGAGTTTCTCACCTTCGCCGAAGATCACAGACTCAATATTCTGGAATACCGGCGGTCTCTCGGCGATGTTATCCATAGCCTTCTCGTGAAGTTCCTCAACCTTGACTCCCCACATATTAGCAAGATCGTCAGTAATAACGGCTTCGGCAAAGCCCTGATCATCCTCGCTGATCCTTACGGCATAGACGATGGAAAGATCCTCGATATCCTTATGCGGCTTATCCATAAGGTATTCCTCATTGGCAGCCGTATTGATAAGTCTTGGAATGATCCTGTTCTTGATCTTCCCGTAGTCAAACATATCATCCTTGTTGAAAGCCGGCAACGTCGCATTCATACGAATGTCCGCCAGCTTATCAACGACATCTTCGAACTCCATACCGTTCTGATAGTTCTTAAATGCCTCTGTCATGTTAAGGGCAGGGATGACAGACATCTTGCGGTCCTTGGGGCCGATCATGAGCGCTTCATACTCATTACCGGATCCCTTCTTGATAGTCTGGAACTTCATCTCGTGATCCTGATACTCCTCAGTGAGATAGTCCTTGATAGTTTCCATAACGATCTTCTTAAAATCTTCGTAGTTCATTCTGTTATTCATTTTGTTTTCCTCCAAAAATTGATTATTGTCTTTGTCGCCTTGTAAGTTGATATTCAAGGCTTGTGCAGGCACCGCTATCGCGATACCTTTGTCGTGTCTTAATGAGGCCGTAGCCTCGAAGTTCGTTCACCGCTCTTTGCACAGTGCGCTCAGAACGGTTAAGTTCTCTGGCAATCGTTGGGATAGAAGGCCAGCATATACCGTCCTTGTTTGCCCGGTCTTCAAGATATCGGTATACGAGAATGGCACTGTCAGTAATACCGTCGATTCGGAACAGGAAACTGTACTTATACATGCGATCTTGCTTTTATCGATTCAGCCATGTCTTTCATATGTTCCTCATCCTTGGTATTACGCTCTATCACCAGTTCCTCCTCTGATCCCGGCGCTGTGGTGATTACATCGCACTTACTTTGAGCCGGCTTGTGTTTCTGTTCACCCTGTGTTTTGCCCGTTGATTCTTTCTTCTTTTCTTCCTGTGGCGGAGCAGTCTTAAGGCTGTATTTCGCGAGGATTGCTCTCTCAATATCCGCCTTACAGGCATAACTGACCTTACGTGCGCTATGTTCTTCAACCACATACGGATGATCTTTATCGAAGTCGATCCCCCATTCGAAGAACAGCTTCATCTGTACTTGTATCGGATGAAAGCCTGTCTTCATGACGATAAACATGCCCTTGGGGAGATTCCGCAATTCATCCGGAGTCATAAGAGGACGCTCGATCATCTGCAGAGACTCGGACTGGCTATCCTTGCCCTTATTTACAGATCCCGACAAAGCTGTCCTTGTACCAAGCGCTTTGGATATCACTTCAGCTGAGTTCGAATGCGGTGCAAAGCCGCCTGAGATAGTAAGCTGTGTGTTATCTCTGACTATCTCCGAACCTTGCGGACCGTAGTTCTTCTCGAGCTGCGCGAAAGACTGTATTATCGGCACGATTTGAAGTCTTCTCGATCTTGCTGCCGAGAACATCTCCTCAACGGAATCGATTTTCGGCAGGGTACCGAACTCGTCACAGAAGAAGATGCAACGGTTCTTAAGTACGCCGTTATTCTGATCTGCGACTGCGAGTATCTCCTGATATGTCTGCTGGATGATAAGAGAGATGAGAAAGAATGTAGTCGGGTTTTCTTCCGGCATCGTTATGAACAATGCACTCTTGCTGTTACAAAACTTCTCGGCATCAAGCTTCGTATCAAAGCAGAGGAGCTGTTCAAGCTCTGAGTCAAGGAACATATTGAGCCTTGACAGGGTAGTGGTCATGACGGAAGACATTGATTGTTCAGGAGAGTTCAGCGCTGCGCCTGCAAACCATCTGGCTTTATGCGTATCGGGAAGCTTATCCATAAGTATCTGGAACTGTGATTTTCCCTTAACACCGGATGGTGCCAATAACTCCTGTATTATCTTGAACACGGAGATAATATGACGTTCTTCAGGTGGGGCAAACTCGGCTACCAGTAATATCGTCGCGGTAAGAAGCCCTTCTGCGGCATCGTAGAAAAACGAATTCTGTCCGAAAGCAGCCGCTGAATCAGCACCGTTCATGATAATCATGTGGGCAATAATTTTGGCGTACTTCTCCGCAGTAGCTCTGTCTTTGACGTTAAGGGGATCATCTTTGGCAAGATCCATATACCGGTTCACAAGATGCAGGATATTATATCCGTCAGATCTTGTGGGGTTACGAAGATCAATTACAGCCACGTTATATCCGTAGTCCTTACAGATATTTCCGTAGTTTCTCATGATATCGCCCTTGGTATCGGTTGCGAGAAAACTCATGCCTGAAGCAAGCGCATACTCGATGCACGGGTACAGCCAGTATGCCGTTTTACCGACACCGGCAGCACCGAGCATAAGTGCGTGAACGTCTCCCGTATCAACGATCGCCTCGTTGTTCTCGGTAACACCGACAATAATGCCCGGTGTAAGAGGTTTCTCCTTGAGTTTTAATTCGGGGAGACCCTTTTTCCGTCTGTGGAGATTCCTCAGCTTAAAGAGAAGAGAGGACCTTCGCTCAATCGTCGGTGTTTCCTTGCGTCTGGCCTGCTCGCGCCACTTCCTGGGCGTAAACTTGACGAAACGGTACATTCGTCGCATTTCCCGGGTAGTCGCCCATCTGGAAGAGCCGTGCTGGCCATCGCCCACGGTCTTGCTCTTGATGCCATTAAGGTTATACACGTGGCCAACCGTGTTGATACCTACCATAAGCAACAAGATCACGACCATGACTATTACAAGAATCAGGTATTTGCCCGGCATAAGGCAACACCTTCTTCCTGCGCTGAAATTAAAAGATCCTCATTCCAGTCTTTCAACGTAGGAACAAGGATCTCACTATTAATGCCCTTATCTGTGAGCCGCTGCCGTAATAAGGCAGCTGCCTTCTGTCCGGGCGGATCACTGTCATAACAAATGTAGACCTGCTGAATATCTGGTCTGTCCTCCAGGAATCGCATTATTGCTCGATCCGATATGGAGCAGGCAGCAATGAAATTATCGTCCTTCCAATTCGGGCAATACATCGATATGTACGAGAGCATATCTATCGGCGCTTCAAAAAGGAACACCCGATCCGACCTTCCTCTCCAAGCGAAAGGAAACCTATTGTCAGATCCGCGCTCGTTTGCACGCCATACCTTCTCGCTTGCGGTACTTCTTTTATGTGCATGTCTGGAATTTCCTTCATTATCCTTGCCGACAAAGACAACATTATGGTAGTCCTTAGACTCATATATCAGGCCTTCATGAGCGAAAGCTCTGACGATGTCTCTGTCTATACCTCTGGTATTAACAAGATACCCGAATACGCGATTCATATTATCGTTCTTGTCGGGGAGCCTAAACTCTGTCGGCTCCTTCTTCTGTTTTTGCGTGTCGGTTTTTGTCCTGATCGTCTCAGTCTGGATATCCTCATCAAGAATAAACTTAACGGCTTCAGGATATGACATCCCCCAGAACTTCTTTACGAATCCAACTGTTGTACCGCCGACCTGTTCATACTGATGAAACCAGAGGTTACCCTTAATGGACACTGTCTGTCCGCCATCAGCCCATTCGTATTCAGAACCGGCACGTTTTACTTGTTGACCGTTACGTTCAAGCAGAGTTACGAGATCAGCTTCGTTTGCTCTGCGTTTTTGTTCTTCTGTAAATTGTATATACATTGTTTACCTCCCTTCGGTTGAGCAAGCGGTAAAAAAACTGATATTCGTTGAATACCGATAGCTCATCCATGCTTAATCCCGTGTGCTTCCTCTTTCTCCAAGATCTTCCGTCTAAGCTTTATGTCAACCTTTGGAACGTGCTTAGGGCTATCACGGAACTTATCTTGAAAGATCCTGCTGACATTGTTTAAGAGTCTGGTTACGGTTGTCGCCATATATGCTGGATCATTCTGATAACTCGCCTTATGTAATGATTTTTCATCTGATTTGGCACAATAAGAAGTCATATCAGATGACTTATCAAGAATAGTATCCCCGTCATCATCGGAAATATCGATTCCAACGATATCGTCGTCAACAGAGGATTCAACAAACTTTGCATATATCGTCGTCTCTTCCAGATCACATGCTGCGCTTATCACTGCATTACGGATAGTCTTAAACTCGGGATTCTTCGACAACGGCATACGAACGGTTGTTGCTTCGGAGTATATCTTGCGAAGTTCTTCCTGTTTCTCATACCAGAGATCATATAATTCCTTGACTGCAGGTATCTTCTCGATCTCATCAACGATCCTGTCGACAACATATTTATCATCCGGCTTAAGATATCCATACACCTTCTTGCCTTTATGCTCCTTCAGACGCTTATGGAGATCCATAAGTAATGCACGTAGCATGATGTTGTCGTCCTGACCGTCATTGATGCGACTGATAATCTCTTCGATCTCATCCTTACCGCGAAGTCTGAGCTGATCTCGACGACCTGTTTTTTCACTCTGGATGTTAAGCATCTCGTCTTGAAAGATAACATGAGCAAAAGTGCTCTTGAGGTTCTCAATACCTTCCTTATCCAGATATCCTCGATTTTCTTTGTCATAGACAATAAGGTGGATATGAGGATGGTAAGACTCATTATGAAAGGCCCCATACCATTGCAGGGAAGACGGACGGATCTTGAAGTTCTTCGCAAGTTCATCGCGATTAGCCCTGACCATGTTACGCCAGCGTTCACCGGTATCAAAACCGAGCATCTCCGCATCCTCTCGCCGTATGGAGACAATAACCGTCCAGATTGTACCTTTAAAGCCGTTGAGTTCTTCTGATACCTTATTAAGATCTACTTCGACTCCTGCATCAGTGAAGAGCCCATGTTTACCGGTTTTCTCAACTCTGGGTCTGGTGGCAATATAGTCTGCGTATGTTGATCCGTGATACTTATTGGAGTCATCTATCTTATCAACGCCGTCGCGGGTGCCGATGTATCTTGCATACCTGCCGGGTGTCCGCTTCTTTGTCGGCTTGAGATATTTTGCTTTCACAACGAGTCTCGCCATTGTTCATCACCTCTTTTGCCAGCGAACAGCATCGTTCATGTTGAAGTCACCTTTAAGTTTACGGACTTCTTTCTCACACTCGCGACGAAGGATATTAATCTTCTCCTCGTCGATATCCAGACTTGCAGCATAAAGGTTGTTCATGACCGCAATCTCAACGGCGAGCTTAAACAGGATACGGGTGATCCTAAGAGTGTTCTCATCAGATGCTGCTTTTACAGAAGACATGATGGTGGGTGAGAGATAGTCGAGTGAGTTCTCGGAATTTACATACCCGAGATAATAGTTGATCGCTCGTTCCATGAACTGGTTATATGAGGAACACTGATCTTTCCGATAGGAGTTTTTTACATCGTCATAGGTGTCCGTGTTAAGTGACAAGCAGATCCTGCATCTTTGCGATTTATCATCCATATAATTTCGGCAATCCTGATATCAGCATGAAGGCTATTTTACGGAGTTTGAGGGTTGTTTGATATCGCGAGTCGAAATGTCGCAAAGCACTGATATCACAATCTTTGTAACATTGTTACATCTCCCAAGCCCCTAACACACGGCTCTGCCGGGTGTTGTAGGTGAGTGATCAAACGCAGTTTGATATCACTCCTTTATCCTGCTTACAAATCGGTTCATAAAATATCCCTCGGTCGATGATTCCGGACCACATTTTGGTCCTTAGATTGCCTCTGACCTCCTTTCCTCATTCTTGTTTTTGATGCTTGCAGAGATATAATCCCGTACAAGATTCGGCACATTCTTGCTGTAAAGCGACTCGATATGCCTTGCAAGCTCGAACTCCAGATATGTATCTTTGCGGCCGAGGTATACTCTCAGCGCATCAATCATTGCAGGTTCGGCTTCAATTTCTAATGTTACTTTGGTCATTAGACCACCTCCTTCGTGTCGTCATCAGTCTCCTCCGGGGAGATCTTGATGAATGAAATGTTCTTTTTAGGGATCAATAACTCCTCTCCAATACCATTTCGAATGGTCACAATATCTTCATCTCCGGCATTTTCGATGCATTCTGTGATGATCCCTTTATCGAAATAGTTGTATGGTTTACGGAACGAAATCACTGTTCCGTCCTTCAAATGGATACTGAATATCTGTTTGATGCCCATTTTTCATCACCTCTTTTCTGTTATTTGGGCATAAGAAAACCCGAGATTGTTTGTCTCGGGTTCAATGGTCTTATTGTAATTGGATAGCTATAAGTGCTATCTCGTTCTGTAGTAGAAGGTACTCTTGCCGTTACCTTCGCGTTTTATCTCACCGGATTCAACTAGTTTTCGAAGAGCACCTTCGATGGAGCTTATGCTAAGAGAAGGGCAAAGTTCACGAATGTCCTGTTTTGTAAACTTACCAATCTTATTTTGAGTAGCAAGTCTCACCGTCTCGAGCGCAGGTTTCTTAACTTCAACCAGCACAAAACGATCCTCAAAATCTCTATATGCAGCGATTATCGTACTGAGCAGATACTTGATAAATGGAACCGGATCATCGTTTCCTTCATGCCAACCAGCCTGAGATTCATATAATGCATCGTAATATAGATCTTTGTACTTAGCTATCTTTGCTTCCAGCGAAATGTATTTTCCAACATAAAAACCACTTCTATAAAGCAGAAGAGTTGTAAGCAACCTGCTCATTCGGCCATTACCATCATTGAAAGGATGTATGCAAAGGAAGTCATGAATGAAAATTGGAATTGCAATAAGCGGATCTACCTCCGCATTTCCGATGACTACGTTATATTCCTCGCACAATCTTTCCAATGCTTTGGGTGTCTCATAAGGTGAAAGCGGAGTAAACAGGATCTCCGTATGACCATCAGGATATGTTGCACTGATATAATTCTGTACCGTCTTAGTCTTTCCTGCGGCAGGATTATTCATGTGACTATAGAGGATCTTGTGCAGTTGGAGTATATAATTCGGCGTAAGAGGAATCGCATCAAAGCTCTCATGAATGATACCAAGGACGTCTCGATAACCGGCAATTTCTTGCTCATCACGGTTCTTAGGAGTCGTTTTCTCTTCAACAAGCTGCTTGATACGAGTATTCGTTGTTACTATACCTTCAATAGCATTAGAACTCTCTGTACTTTGGATCTTTGCAATCTCAACTAATTTCTCCAGTTCTTCAGGGCGCTGTTTAAGATACATCTCTTGTTTACCGGCTTCCTTATATATAGCCGCAATGTATCCCAGTATCTCTGAATCCCATTTCTTATTCTTTATCTGCGAGTAGTTGAAATCTCTCACTTTTCCCTTACCTCCGTACTATTCCCTTAAATCGTACCACATTATAAGGGAAAAGCAAGTTCATCAAGAGAATTTCCCCTTAAAATCAGAAGACATTTAAGGGATTCGCCATCTTTATAAGGGTATTTAAAGAGGTGAATATTACTCTGCAAGGTAAAAATCAGATAGACTTTCCACTCAAAGAGAAGAAAATCTCGGGATACACTTACTCTTCAGGATAGATTATTCCCGGAATCTTGAACCAATCAGTGAAGCTCGAGCCCTCAAGTTGAGTCTTAACGACACCGTAATGAGTGCCCATTGCCTGTATAACATAGCCGTTGCCGATGTATATTCCGACGTGTCCGTCATGCCAAACACCAAGGCCGGGGATCTCAGGAATCTCATCGATCGGTCCGCTTTCGGTCGCATTGTTATACATGGAATTAGCTCCATAATCGGCTGCTCCGCCGTATCCGTATACGATTTCCTGAGTGTCAGGATTGTACCAGAGATAGCCTTTTATGAGTCCTGCACAGTCCGCGCATCGTCTTCCGACCCAGTGCTCTTGAATGTAGTCATGGTAAACTTCAACATGATCGGGGTATTGATCACAGAGGTCATCGAAGTATGCTTGAGTAAGTATTTTCCCGTATGAACCCCAGACGTAACCCCAACCGTCGTTATAAGCTTCCCATGCCCATGCTACAAGATCGTGGCTGTTCTTGGTTGACGGATCAGCAAAGATGAAACGATTAATAGTCGTGCTGCGCATGCCGCTTACGACCTTCACATAGTCCGCCGGATCGATATCGCAATCGAATTCATCATTGATGTTATCGATCAATTCATAGTCCGTCTGATCATCTTCAAAGCATCCGACAAGCCTGTCAACGAAGTCATCTTCATCGGAATAATCGTATAAGGCGAGAAGGTAGAGGATCTGCGCTTCCTCATATCGGTCATCCATATCGGCATCTTCCATAGCCTCTTCGATAGCGTCAAGAGTCTCCTGAACTTCAGTAAGTTTGGCAACTTCTTCAACGTCAAGGTTATCGGCAACTATAACAAGCTGCTCCGGAGTAAACTCGACTCTGCCGCTGAAGAGTGCCAATACTGCAGCAATCGGCATGAATATCGATACCAAGCAGGTAAGTAGGAATATGCATACCTTATGACGCGCCTTCTTGTTAGAAAGAATAGCGACTGCAATCTTCTTGAGAGCAGCCGCTACCGTCGACCACATTATCTACCTCCGGCCGATCCGAAGAGTTCAGCCTTGTAGCTCGGTGCCTTAACCTGCAGGAGATACCTCTCATTACCGCATCGATACAGACATGATCCGCGCTCGGGATACTTGATGAGATCGTACTCTGAAGGCTCGATCTGAAGGGCATCCATGAAATCTTTCGGATTAATCTGTCCCGGATTAAACAGGAACTGATGCGTCGGGATGCTGAAAAGCGGCTTGGTCATTTCCTTGATACCGGGGATAAGGAAGTCCTCGATATTCTGGGATGCGAGGATCATGGTGGATTCCTTCTTGCGGACTCTCTTCATGGCATTACGAATATATTCGATAGCTGTCTTATTGGTCAGGAAGAGATAAAGCTCATCGATCGATGCTGCAGAAAAACCTTCTCCCAAGAGCTTATTACTCATATAGGAAAGTATATTAAAGAGCATCGCGTCCTTGAGTTTCTTGTTCGTATCCATCAGACCTTTGACACCGAAGACGATGAACTTATCGTCAGTTATGTTGGTGTGACCATTGAAATACTTGCTCTCCGCTCCCTTACACATAGACTCTATATTGAGACAGACCTTCTGGATCATGTCCTCAGTGTAGAGGTATTTGCGCTGAGTATCGTAGGTGTAAAATTCTTCCTCACAGATGTTATAGAAGTCCTGCATCGTCGGATAATCTGTAGGGCGGAGTGTTGAGAAGTCGGTCATATCAGTGATACCGAACCTCGCATAAAGCTTCGTGAGCATGATCTCGATCGTGTTGATGTGATCTTGGTCGAACTCATCGTTATAGGTCTTGAAGAAATCCTTAAGGAAGGCAATATGCTGGCTGAGCTTCGTCTTTTTCCTGAATGCTTCGGGTCCGTCATCGTCTTCGCCGTCAGACCATGTCTTAGGTTCGAGCGGATTAATGATGTAATCCCCGGAGAGGAAATCGATATAGCAGCCGCCAAGGTTATAGCAGAGATCTTTATACTCTGCTTCCGGATCGAGTACGATAATGCTCTTACCGGACTCGCGGATATTGGTAAGGATCAGCTTCATGAGATATGACTTACCTTGACCGGAGTTACCGAGTATCAGGATATTACTTGTCGTCTTATCCTCAGCTCTGCGGTCGAAATCAACAAGGATGTTGGTTCCGTATTTATCTCTTCCGAGATAGTATCCCTGCGGATCTGTCTTACCGCTGAAGTTCAAAGGATAGAGATTTGCGACCGAGCTGGCAGGTAATACTCTCTCGAATTGTGTGCCGAACTGATTAGTTCCCATCGGCACAACGGAGAGGAATCCTTCTTTCTGTCTTAAGGTAAGTTTCTCGACCTCGATCTTCGATCGGGATAACTCCATGTTGATGTCTGCCTGCAGTTCCTTTAAGGCATCCATGCTGTTTGCCTTAAGTTCAATAAATACGGAGCAGTGAAGCAGTGGCTCTCTGTTCTTACGAAGATTGCTGAGCAATTCAACTACATCCTGTATGTTCTCTTCGGCCTGCACGGTGTCATTGACATCATTACTTGTGGACTTCATGGTATTCTTGCGCATAGCGTTCTGCACGATCTTGCGCTGTTCCAAAGGTTCCACGAGCCTATTAAAAATCCGGAGCGTGACCCCGGATTTATCTGACAACAGTGATAATATGGCAAGCTCTTCTGTCGAAGGCGGATATTCCTTAATTACCCAGCAGCATCGATATGAGTCGCCGATTATGTAGTAGTCAGTATAAAACTTGATCGTTGCCGGTGCGATGCAGTCGAAGTAATCCTTGGTGCGGATTTCTTCCATCTGCTCCGGCGTCATTACTTTGGGTTTTGCCATTAAATCACCTCCATGTCTTATCCCAAGTATCTTCTGTGAGAATTCTTCACAGTAGAATCCTGTACTCGTACATAGAGCAAAGTCGTATTGATCTGCTCATGTCCGAGCATTTTCTGTACCTGCTCGATAGGCATTCCTTTCTCAAGTGCTGTTGTTGCACAACTTCGGCGGAAGCGATGTGGATGACAGTGATCGACGTTAGTTCTTACGCCAAGTCTTCTCATCATGATCTCCATTCCGCCTGTAGTAATGCGCGTGGCAGGTTTCCTGATGGATACAAAGAGTGCAGGATTATCATCTGTCCTTGTTGCAAGGTATTCCTGAAGATGGAGCTTGGTCCTTGCATCAAAGAAGGTAACTCTTTCTTTATCGCCCTTACCGAGTACGATGCATTCACGCTCCTCGAAGTCGATGTCTTTACGATTCAGTTTTACCAACTCACCGATACGCATACCGGTCGAGAATAAGAACTCAAGTATCGTAAGGTCTCTCAGGAATTTGCATCCGTCTCGTAGTCGCTCAAGATCTTCGTCAGAGTATGCCTCTTTAACCTTCTTGGTGACCTTGATCTTGCGGATCCTGCGAAGAGGACTCTCGAAGACGTAATCTTCATCTTCAAGCCATCTGTATAGGCTCGACAGGTTGCGTCTTATGCCATCGATAGTTGACTTACTGACACCATGTTCCGTCTGATACCATGCAAGATAATTGCGGATATCTTCAGTTGTCACGATGCAGAGATTCTTGTCGATCCTCTCCATCATCTTTGTGATGGTAAAGCGATAAAGGTGCAATGTCTTTTCGGATCTTCCTTCCAGTCTCTTTGCTGCCAGAAACTCTTCGAGTATCACCTCAGAAGGTTTAAGCGGAGCATCTAATCGTTCCTCCGTCAATATCTCTTCAAGGATCGCATTAAGCCTGACCATCTGGGTGTTATCGATCACTTTCGACATCTTGTGAAGGATCACATTAGCTTCTTCCTGCTTCATGATGTTCGCTCCTCAAAATACTGCGCTCCGTCTATATCAGGCATCTGATCACCGGCGAATGATGCATCGAAGTATATCGCGAGGAATCGTTTTATATCTTCTTTGCTCATGCGCTTAACATCGAATCCCTGATCGGAGATCGCTTTCTCGACTCTGTTCATCTCCGCGAATACCTGTTCCGGCTTCATATTGCGGCATCTTACGATGAATGCAAACTGCCGCGCAGTTGCCATCTCAAGCTGAATGTTGTCGAGGAATTCTCGATCCTTAGCAAGTAATGATCTGATCAGCGGATTTGGTTCTTCTTCAATCCTTTCCGCCAGATAGACCTTATTGTTATCGAAGCACTCCGATGCATCGGTGCATACAAACTCCAAGTCCGGTTTTGCCGATAGAGTCAGCATGAGCTGCCGAATCTTCGTAGTTATTGCGTCCTTGGATAACACCGATATATTTGTCGGACTTACCTGATAGAAAAGTAATTCATATTTATCAGTAGCAAGCCCGTATTTCGTGAATCTCTTCACGCCGATAAGATCCTGCACGGATCTCGTCTTTCCGAATACGTTTTTCAGCAAGTCTCATCACCTCCATTCGAAGTACTGCTGCGTTGTTATGAAGTATTTGACAGCGTATTGGATATAATCCATCACTGTCGTGTCATCAAGTCTTATGGTCATGAAAGCGTATATGCCGACTATGCCGAGCGGCAGAACCTTGCGGAAATAGATAAGGAGCACTGCACTGATCAATGCTCCTATACCTATAATCGCGAAATCTTTGAGGTTCCACAGCCACATGTTCGCCTTTGCTTTCAGATCTTGTGGGTATATGAAGTTCATTTTCCTGCCGCCTTTCCAACCATTCTTACAAGGTTTGCTGTAGTAGATGCCGTATGCACGACGCTCATCATGTTGACTTTTACTGAGGAGTCAAGACCGAACTGCTGCGCAATCCTCGGCACTTCATTCGCCGCAAACATAACACCTAAGCCGAGAACCATGTTCTCTGCCATAGTCAGGAGTCCGAGATAGAAGAGAGTGGTCTGCATAAATGCCGTTAAGCATATTGCGACTACTTGCTTCATCCATTGGTTGAATCCGTCCGTATATCCTCGTGGTACCGAGAACATATAAAGGGATCCGACCGCTATCTGGACTATGAGTATGCCGCCACGTTTAAGGTTGGCGAAGAAGAGCTTGACGCAGCAATAGCCGAACGCAAGAAGACAGATGATGTCGATTATGCCTTGTGTTCCGTTCCACATGTAGAACACACTGCTCATTACATCTGCAACCAGTCCGGCAAAGTTGGTGCGTTGCGAATCTATATATGCGCCGACCAAGTCATGTGCAAATATGAGTTGGAGTGATATGCAGAACTTGTAAAGTTCGATCGGCACCACTCCGATGAGACTGCAGGCAAAGAAGCCTTTGATTATGTTTATCGAGCAAGACCGGATGTTTGCTCGCCCGTGTTGATACTCTATCGCCACATCGAATATAGCAACGATCGTACCGACAACAAACAGGCCCCAGCCGAACTTGACGAAAAGGCTCACTGCAGCCTGTATCCATTCCATCTCAAATATCTCTACGCCGAATCCGTTGATCATTTCAAAGAATGCGGCAATAGCGGTATATCCGATCTCATAGATCCATCTGAGCATGTAATCCCAGATGGCGGCCGCCACAGACTCACCGATCTCTTGAAAAGCATCGCCTAAGAGCTCACCAAGGGCTTCCAATAAATCTTCAAGCCAGTCAAACATCTGTTATCTCACCTCTCTTTCTTATCCAGAAAAGGCGGCCCGAGTATTTCATCAGGCCACCCATGACTTAACCAAGTATGTTCCAGATATAAAGAGGAGCAGTGAGCGTAAAGAGCAGACAGGCGAAAAGGATACAAGGAGCCGTAAGCTCAAGCTGTCCGTGCTTTTTGTAGTCGAAGTAACAAGATCCGACTTTTACGAAAAACAGGATAGCAAGTATCATGTCAAGCGCGGGGAATATAACGTTATTCGTGACCGTCTTGATCTGTTCCTTCGCTGCCTCCCATGTAGCTTCAACGGCACCTGCTACGTCGCCGCTTCCTGCTGCCAGGCAAGGCACGGCACAAAGTCCGACGACGAGAGTTACCACAAGAAGCGTACAAAGGATTTTGCGTGTTCTGTTGGGTTTGATTATCTTAGTCATTTTCTTTTACCTCCATAAAATCTTTCATGGTCATTCTTCATGACCATCGTCCTTTTTCTTTCTTCTGATCAGGATGATCGCTGAGATACCGCCACCGATTACAACTGCGATGATGCCAAGGATCTGGCTCATGGATGTCTGCTCACCTGTTGAAGGTATGAACGGCGGAGGAGTCGTAGGAGTAGGGGTAGGTGTCGGGAATGTCACCGTCTGGCCTTCATCATTGATGTCGGCGTGGATGGCGATAGCTACACCGTTGTACTCCAAAGTCTCGAAAGCAACGACTGTCTTACCGACAAGGAGACTTCCGGATATGGTGAATGTTACTTCAGCCTGTCCGTCGGTTTCGGTTGCGGTGAATGTAGTTGTTGCAGTAATAGGATTGCCGTTCTCATCCAAAAGCACCTCGCCGGTTGTCTTATCCATAAGTGTTCCGGTCAAGGTATATGTCTTTCCGACGATGAGGTTCTTGTAGGTAACGATATCTGTGAGATTTACTGTTCCTTCAGGATTACCTGTGTGAGATCCGTCCTGTGTAAGGGTTGTATGGATCTCGGGAACCTTTACGGTCTGATCTTCATCATTAAGATCAAAGTGGATACCGACATATCTGCCAGTAGACATCTCGGAGCAATACTCTGCAGCAACGATGGTCTTGCCCTGAAGCACGGTAGTGTCGATGACAAACTCAACATCAACAGTTCCATTGCTTGATACAGGCGTGAACCTTACGGTTGCCATAATAGGATTGCCTTCAGCGTCCAAAAGCTTCTCGCCGATAGCTTTATCGTAGAGATAACCTTCCATGATGTAGGTCTTACCAACTGTGAGGCCGCGATACTCAACCGTATCAATGAGTGTTACTTCCTTAGCGACACTTGTGATATGCTCTTCAGTCTCGCTGTCGGTAAGTGTTGTGCTGACGATAGGGTTAAAGTTAATGAAGGATCCATACACACCGGTGATCTCGATCCAGTTAAAGTTATCAACTACAGGCTTTGTCTGAGTGACTGTGATATCGAAGCGATACACATTAGGATCAGCGATATAGTACTCAGGAGCTCTTGTCTCTCTGATGTAGTATGTGCCGAGATTTAAGCCCTTGTAGTAATATCTCTGATTAGCTGCATCCTCGATGAGCTTACCGATCACTTCGGTGCACTCGGCATCAGCATAGATCGTGAATTCAGCTCCTGTGAGGAACTCGCCCTTATCGTTGACCTTGTTGACAACTACAGTACCAGTCTGGTTTCTTACTGTGAACTCGTTTGTACCGACGACGAAATCAGCAGCAGTAGTATCAGCTGCATCGATCTTGAAGACCTTAACAGTGCACTTGTCAGAGAATGTTCCATCGTCATTGACGAAGAAGTATCCGTCAGGTGCCTTTGTCTCAACCAATAAATACTGATTGCCAAAGGTATCGCCATCGTTGAAATGAAGCTCACCGTTAGATACATAGACGCCTGTCGATACTTCCTCCATGACGCAATCTACAAGCTCGCCGTCGTCGATAAGGCCATTGCCGTTTATATCTACCCAAGCCTTAGCAAGAGTATCAATATCGGGCTCATATGTGCCGTTATCGTTGACATCAACATAGATGTTGAAGACTGCACCGGAAAGAAGTTCTTCGGTCTCGTTGTCGATCTTTGTTACCTTAACAGGCTCTGTATAAGGCATATTCGCAGGAGTAAGGTCAAAGCTGACCTCGTCCTTGATCTCGAACGGGATATCAGTAGCTGTCAGATAGTAACCGTTGATGGTAGCAACCTCATGAAGGATATACTTGCCTGCATCGAGATCCTTAAATACGACATCGCCTGCATCGGCGCCATCGATCTTAGCTATGAAGCTGAGCTTCTCCATCTCGTCGAGCTTGCCATTACCATTTATATCTTCATATAAATAGAATGTAAGGTGGACATTGTCAGGATGGAGAGCCGGATTGATTATCCTTGCAGCAGTCCAAAGGTCGTACTTGATGACTGTGACATCAGGTGCGATACGGTTGAAAGCAAGGATGCCGGGGATGATGGTACCAAAGAGGTTTACACCGTCCCTGATAACGAGCTGAGCATCAGCATCGTTCGTGCTTGTGATGTCATCGCAGTATGCTCTGACGATCTTGGATCCGGTAGCAGTTACGTTATCCGTACCGACCCATGTGCACTTCCAATCGGTAGCACCGATCTCACGGATCTCATACCAACCCTCAGGGATCTTATCGAGAGTTACCATACCGGAGCCATTTACCGTATGAACTACGACTGTATCAAGGAGATACTCCTCAGTGAAGATGCCGACGTTCTGGGCGTCTTCCTCGTTACCTCTGTAGTAGATCTCAAATGTGAAATCTCTTTCAGGGATATTGGAGTTATTGGTCTCCTCAACCTTACGAAGCTCAAGGGATGCTTCGATACGGACATTACGGATATCCTGAGTATTGACAGTTACTGAGTTGTTGGATGCCCTGAATTCCTTGTAGAAGTATTCAGGATGAAGTCCTGATTCATCGTAAACAGGAGTGAAGCCTGCCGGGCACATATAAGTATAAGGAACGTTATTTCTGCCGTTCTGGTAGTAGGTTGTTCCGATATACTCTCTGACCTGATAGTTTCCTTCAGGGAGCTTCAGGGTCTGGACACCGTTTCTCATCTCGGAAACACCGTTGTATTCCCATGTGAAGTAATAAGTGCCGATGCCGTCAGTCTCACAAGAGCCTGTTGCCATGAGAACATACTCGCCGTCGTCTGTTATGTAGTAGAGTTCAGCAGTGATCGTGCCTGCATCGCCCTCGACAACGACGGTCTTCTTCATATTGAACCACTGAACGTGCTCATCGTTTGTGACCTTGCCGCTTGTAACACCATAAACCTGTTCATCAGTAGTAAGCGTAAAGCTTGTGGTGCAGCTGATCTGCGTTGCTGTCTCGGATCTTATCCAGCCATTTGTGTTATTGGTTGCATCGATCTCGATCTGAACGCTTTCATCAAGGCTTTCAACATAGTAACGGTCCCATACCTCAACGATCTTGTAAGTTCCGAGAGGCAAATGCGTTACGCTGTCGATCTCGATGGTATAATCCCTCGTGCTGGTCTTTACACCGAATCCGCTTGTAGCCTTCTTTGTCCAGCAGATATTGCCATTTGAATCGACTGTACCTGTTGCAATAAGAGTATTGGTGTTTGTCTCATAAAGATAGAAAGTTACCTTCGTTCTGTCGAAAGTATCTCCCATAGGAATATCCTTATGGAGACGGATAGAACCAAACTCTATATTGTTCTGGATAGTGTCGGCATAGAGCTGATCTGTCGTAAGGTTGATCGTCTTATAGAAATACTTGTTGTCGGCGCTTCTGTTCCATCCTGAAGGGGTGGTATAAGCATATGCGATCTGGGTATTTCCATAGAGAGTTGTCGGGATGATCTCCCTTACCTCGTAGTTGATCTTTACCTCACCGTCGTTATAGACAGCAAGCTCGAGCTCATAAGTAGATGTGCCTGTGAGAAGGAGCTTCGGATTGTCTGCAGCATAGAGATTAGGAAGGACATAAGTCCAGTAAACACGACCGTCAGACTTTGATACGCCGGTGGCGATAAGAGTATTGTCGGTTGTGTTATAGAGCTCAAAGTTGAAAGCACCATTGAGCTCATCCAAGATATCCTTGTCCTGCAAACTCTTTGTGAGCGAGTAAGTACCGTTCTCGGTTGTCTCATTCAAAGTGATGAGCAGCTGATCGTATTCAGGATTAGACTCATCAAGAGTGTGGGAGAAGTAGTTGTAGCCATTAGGCGCTGTTCCTTCTACTCCGCATACTCTTTTTGCAGATGAACTGGAATTTGAATAGATTCGATATCTAATAACCTGTTCATTAAGAGTAAAGCCATCAGGAGCATCAATCTCATAGATGCGGTAGGTACCAAGTGGAACCTTGGTTGCATCAATGATATCTGCATTGTAGATATCGATAAAGTAATCCTTATCTGTTCCACCAGTAGCAGTCATGCTCGCGAGTTCCTTAAGTGTGATTCTCTGACTTGTTCCAATGAGCGTGAACTCGAATATGGTTGTCGGATCCATACCGGATACTGATGCATCAAAGCTGATATCCTGAGCATAGAACTCAAGTCTGAATACAGCGTTATTGATGTCTGCCGTGGTGTGCTGGCCTTCAGTCGTTACCTTTTCAAGGTTGATAACCAGAGGGTCTGTTACCGGGATGTCAGTCATCGGGATAGTAAAGACCTTGTCGTTAGCACTTACAGGGAACGATGCTCCTGTTGTAAGGTTTTTGACTGTTATGTCATCCTTAACCGAACCGCCGGTCGTGATCTCGTATACCACGTTGTCGAGCACAAAGCCCGTGCCTGCGACAGTTTCCTTCAAGTAATATGTTGTCGAAGGAGATACCTGATATCTTGTGTCTGTGTTGCCATCGGAGCCGACTGTGAAAGATGTCAGAGCAGATGTGCAAGCTGAGTCACTGTATAAGGTATATGTTGTTCCGGCAAGGTTATAGCAAGCGTTGCCGTCAGTAATGACATCGTATCCGGCTACCGGAGTCTTAACGATCGTCATCTCAGCATTCTGTTCGAAGTCTTCGATGTGAAGTACAAGGATCCTGTTAAATCCCGTTGTGTTTTCGTTTACCGTAACGTCAGATCTCGCGGATCTGCCTGCTGTGTATGCGGAACCACGAGCCTGCCAGAAGAAGTTTTCACTTCCATCGTAGATAGCTGCATGTCCCCATACTCCCTCACCGGACTTGCCGAAGAGGACAAGGTCGCCCTTCTCAACACCAAGGCTACTCAGGGAATTAGTATCCGGATTAACTCCTGCGGAACTCGGAGAACCGATTCCGTTAAGAGAAAGCCAAGATGTACAACCTGTAGCACCAGTTGTCGTATAGAGATTCCAAGGACCCCATCCGTTACAGCTTCCGCTGAAGTATACTTTGCCGCCGGACTGATAGAGATCACTGATACCGCCAAGAGCATTTGCATATGCAACATGTGTATAAGTGATACAGTCGACCTTCTCACCAACGCTTCCGTTACCGCCGCTCTGAGCATATCCGGCACCTGTCATGGCATCGCATGAGCTGATTACGGCATTGCGGAAGTCATCAGAGCTGGTGTAGCCTGCCGCAACCATCTGATCCTCGGTAACAAAGAGATATACTCCGTTCTGGATTTGCGCAAAGTTAACTTCCGCGAGATCAGTGTCATCAGGGATAGCTTCCATGGTGTCTGCAGGAATATATGTCGTTGCGACATCTTCTGTGTCACCGGCGATATAAAGGCCTGCAAAGATAGCACTTGCTTCAGATGTGGAAGTTGCATTCACATAGTAGTTAACGCAATCTCCGTAGTTTGAAGACTCGAGCTTATAGCCGCTCTCCGTAACAGCACCGACAGTTATAACGTTTGCAGCACCTGCCGGAAGGTAGTTCGATGCATCCGTGTTATTGTTGCCGGCGGAAGCGATAACTGTTATTCCGCGAGATTGTGCTTCGGCTATGAGCTGCTCGAAAGCCTCATATTCTCCGTTATCTCTTACAGATAAAGCCATAAGGATAACATCGACATCGTTGTTCATGGCAAGTGTCATTGCTGCGCAAAGATCGGATACATTGCCTGTCCCGTCAGATCCGATTGCCTTTATCGAGATGATATAAGCATCGTCGGTCTGTGAAAGTACGTAGTTGGACATAGCTGTGCCGTGTCCGTGTGTGTCTGACACATCCTCGTCGATTACGGAATATGCCTCATTACAGACGTTGGATCCGGTATCGATAATGGCGATCTTTGTCGAAGCATCAGGATTGATCTCTCCATACAAGATGGGATCAAATCTGTCGATAGAACAAAGGCTGACTTCGCCATCGACAGCATATGCGATGTCATTTGCTTCGAAGTAGGAAATCGCTTCGTTATATGAAGCCTCGTCTTCAATCGATAAGACATATATGCCGTCAAAGCTGACGCCCGTTGCATTCTCGATATCGGCATCGATATCAGCACTTGTGCCTGCAACAAGGCGGTTGGCTGAAGGCATTGAAGCAACATACTCCGTAAAAGCATCTGCATCTGATACCTGAGCGATGTCATTGGCTGAAACTTCAACAATTTCAGTCTCTTCAGGAATGTTTTCCTCAGCAGATTCGGTTGCTTCCGTTTCTGTTGGTGTCGTTTCTTCAGTGTTTGCGACTTCGGAAATTGACGTTTCTTCAACTGATTCGGATTCTGACGACTCCGTCTCAATTGTTGTGGGTTCTGTTTCTTCTGCCTCGGTCTCAGCCGTTTCTGTTGACTCCGAAGACTCAGATTCAGTTATCTCTATTACCGGAATAGGATCTTCGGTATCTGTTATCTCGTCCGCCATAACTGTTATAGACGGCGCGAGTCCCTGCAATGCAAGGATACCGGCGATAACTCCGGCAGAAATCTTTTTCTTATGCATTGTGTTTCTTTCCTCCGTTTGATCGAAAAAAGGGCATAAGAAAAGAGCCTCAGTATTGAAGCTCTTTTCTAAATGCTCAGTTGTTAAGATGTTTTACGAGAAGTCTCTTTGGGATCCTTCGATAAGCCAATCGGAATAACCTGCGGCACCTGTAGCAAATGCAGCATCAGCTATCATTTCAGCGCCTTCATCCGTAGCAATCCATATTCCAGCAGAGTTCCTGCGGCATGGTACTCCATATACAGTTCCGGTTGTATAACCATTGTAGTCATCCCCGGCTTCCCACCCAAAATCGGCAATACAGCTTGTATATTGCGGATCGTACACCGGCGCGATGGTCGGAGTAGGTGATGGTATAGGAGTTGGTGTCGGCGGATCAGTAGGAATCGGTGTCGGCTCCGGAGTAGGGGTTGCCGTCGGGATAGATGTAGTTGTCGGTTCTGCTGTGACTTCCGTATTGGAAGTAGCAGGAGCAGCCGTTGGTGCACTGTTGCTCTGACTTGCTGCAGTATCACTTACTTCCCGAGGAACTTCCGCCGGGATAGTGGTTTCGACAACTGTTGTGCTTTCCACCGTGGTCTCGCTTGTGACAGCACTGGTCGTAACAACGGTATTCGTTACCGATGTTTCTGTTTCATCAATTGTGCTTTCAATGGATTCTACTGCTGAAGCTTCTGTGATCTCGAATTCGTCTTCTAAACTTTCGGATATATCATACTTCTTGCAACCGACGCTTCCGAGGATCACAGCTACAGCTAGGACCATCGGGATAACCCTCAAAGTCTTCATGGCTGTGACCTCCTAAATATTTGGTTGTTACTTGCAATTTACTACCTTTATTTAGGATTGTCTACAGTTTCGTATCTTGAGACCTCTCAAAAGATACCAAAATCACATCATCTGACCCATTATTGGTGCAAAAGACTCTTCCTCATCCTCTTCAGACGACTCATCAGGCTCGGTTATCTCTTGGGGAAGTTCATCTACTGTAGCATTCCCCTCGGGAGCAGAACCCTGAACAGGTCCCGTCTCCGCCTGATAACTGGCCTTGTACTCATTTGCCAGGGCCATCTTCTGTGAATACGCTCCAAGGACCGCATCGTAGATCGCCTTACGCATATCACCGGTGACGGGATGAGCGACATCGACATATGTCTTTGTCCCGTCCTTATCAATTGCCTGTCTCTGAGGCATTGAAAGGAAGAGCCCTTTCTTACCTTGCAGGATACTGATCCCGTGCACCTGAAATGCATCAGCAATCGTAACATCTGCGCTTGCCTTGCGAGCTGCCGAAAGATCATTGTTCATCCAAGTGATCTTTGCCTTAACGTTAGGTGTAGTTGTATTTTCCATGTTTCTTTTCCTCCTGTATTACATGAAATTAATGAATCTGAAGCCGACATCTGCAGCTGTCTCTTCGGGGGTTATGTCGGGAACTTCATCGTACTTGGCCTTGTATTTCTGAAGTTCCTCATCTGTTAAGGATCTGCAGTCCTCTTCGCCTAAGCCCTCAACAAAGAAGTTTCCGGCGATTATGCCACCACCGTCTAAGTACCGATTGCCTTCCTTGCCATTGAGCTTGGCTTCTTCATCACAGATGAGTGCCGTCTCATCTGAGTTGAAAACGTATTCTATGAGTCCGCCGACCGCATTCTGCTTTGCTTCGAGCGTATCGGGAATCTCCGCTTCGTAAGGTTTCTCGTGCACCGGCACGTATAAAACCTTGATAAGTTCTGATGTATCTACCTGAGACTCATTAAATTCGGTCTTCTGAAAACCGTATGAATCACAGTAGAATGCACCATCTTCTGTTACTACGACATCTGATACAGACATTGAACTGCCATTAAAAAGAGGATGTCCTTCGTTGTTAAACAACCTAAAGGCATCCTCAAGACCGGTAACATCCGCCTGAGCATCGAAAACCTTTCGATACATAGTCGGATCCACCTTGTCTATCTGCTTGAACGGCATAAATCGCAGCCTGTTCGGATCCTTGTCAGGATTTATCTGGTATATCTTGAGCCGCATCGGGGTTATCCTCCTTGCTTACAAGCGCCTTGGATAAGGCTGCGATCGTCTTGAGCATCTCATCCTTGTTCATCTGGGAAAGGAAATCATCCAGTGATATATCCTTGCCCTGTGGTACGAACTTGATGCAGTCAGTGCAGATCTTCTCCTTTGTGATAACGACGCAATTCCTGTCATCGTTTATCGCAAACGTCAGGACATCATTGAATCGTAGATCCAAGATCTGTCTGAACTCGTAGGGGATAGTGGTTCTACCTCTCTTACCGAGGATTCTTCTTATAGTTGCCATGTTGTTGATCACCTCTTTCTTACGCATACTCCACGATGTGGGGTTCTATGGATCCGTTATCAAAGCCGTATCTCAGATAGCCGACGGCATAACAAATAGCCAAGAAAGCTTCATCGGGGATCGTATCTCTGTCGGTAAGATCCATCAGATTGATACAATCCGAGCAGTAAAGCAGATCATAAGCCGCCGTAACCAAGGCTGCTTCGACCGGATTCTTGGCATCAAAGGCATTGAATACCAGCATGCTGATGCCATCTTCGCCGTCGACATGTCCTTTGAACTTGTTCCAAACCTTCTTATGGCAGGTCAGCAAATATACTGCCGCCATAACTTCCTGGTTCTCTACGCTGATGCATCCATCAACGAGAGCTTCATAAAATCTATCTGCGTGTTTCTTGTTTCTGAAATTCATCTTTTTTTGTTCCTCCAATATTGGGTGTTTTTGTTTTATTGCAATAAAAAAGGCGTCCATAGGATTACAAATCATCCTTGGACGCCTTTTGGCGTTTCCTTATTAAGTTGTAAGTTCCGCGCAAAGCCCTATTTTAGGGCTTTTGAGTAATCTGTTGTTTTACCACTTTATAATATAAGACCTATTAAAAGTACAGATTTTGCCGGTTTTCTGCAAACTGTCTTTTTTCTCGACCTTGCGTTTCTCAGCTAATGCACACGCATGCACATTCATGCATAGCGAGTTTTTTATCCGTTGTACAATTGGTTGTACGTTTCAAAAAATCGCCTCGAAAGGCCCTATTTTCAAGGGGTTTCAATTTAGGCTCTTCATTGTCGGGACTAATTCCGGGATTTTATCGTAACTTTTCATAACCTCTCAAAAGCTCCGAAGCCCTTGAATTTATTGACTTTTCCCGACTTGCCTCAACCGCAACTTACCGCAACTTTTTCATCAACATTGGTAAATCGTTGGTAAGGCGTTGGTAAGACCTCTTCGATAAGTGCGCTCTTTCTCTTGACCATGACCCTGTACTTCTCGATCTCCTCTGCGGTGAAGTCTTCCGACGCACTCGCATAGTAGTTCATTGTCGTAGCGATGTCCTTGTGGCCCATGATCTCCTGAAGAGCCTTGGGCAGTACACCCGCTTCGACCATGCGGGTCGCGAAAGTATGTCTCAACCAGTGATTTGTGAGAGGCGGAAGCGGGATCGCGTCTTTTATATCAGCTGCCTTGACGTTCCAATCGCGTTCGATCCGATCAAGAGCACGGTTAAGTGCAGATTGATTATAAACATCTCCGAATCTGTTGAGAAAGACGAAGTCTGTATACCCGTCGATTGTCGAGTTGCATTTGAGACCTTCAAGTTCCTGATACTCTTTCTCTTCTTTCAACGCCTCTACTACTTCCGGCATCATGGGGATCAATCTGCATCCCGCCTTTGTCTTAGGTGTGTTGATAGCGTAAGCACAACCGCCGCGGAGCTTACCTTTGTTATAGTAAACGAGCGTATGATTGACGCTGATCAGTTTCTTCTCGAAGTCGATATCGCACCATCTAAGGCCTGATATCTCGCCGACGCGCATTCCCGTCAACAACATAGTCGTATATAACGGGTGCCATCTCTTAAACTTCGGATTGGTAGCAAGGATATTCTCGAAAACCGCCTGCTCCTTGAATGTCAGAGATCTAACTTCGACCGGTTCTTCCTTGTGCGTGCGCTTCAGTTCCTTCAGTGCACCGTCAGACGGATTGACTCTGATGAGCTCATCCTCTGCCGCAAGGTCGAAAACCTGATGCATGACCGTATGGATGTTATCGATTGAGGGGATACCTAAGGCTCTGTCTTCCTTCAGATAATTGTAAAAAGCTCTTACATCAGACTTCTTGATGTCTGCTATCATCGCTTTACCGAAGGACGGCATCACGAACGCCTCATACATATATGTGTAGTTCTGAAAGGTATTGTCCTTAAGTCCGCGCTTTACACGTTTCCACCGCTCATATACATCGTTCAAGGAAAGCTTGCAATCCGTGTCGATACCATCTAATGTATCACGCTGGATCTTATCTTCCTCGGCGCGAAGTTCCTCAAGCGTCTTAGCATAGATATTATGCTCCTTGTGTCGCTTGTCGAGCCATCTGTAACGGTAAGTACCGTTTGCCCTCTGATATTCGCCTTCTCTTAAGACTCTGTTCTTGTTATCTTTTCTTCTCTGTGTAGCCATTAATAATGCTCCTTTCGTGTGCTACACCAGAGATGTCCTGCTTGTGATTATACCGCAGAACATCCCTGATGGCATATAAAAAGGTCTCAGATTTCTCCAAGACCTTAAATCATTGATTTGAATTTAGTTACCGTTTTCCTTTGTTCATCTTTCTATAACCGTAGGATCCAATAGGAAGTCATACACATTTACCATCAGTATGCCTTCTTCGTCATAGTGAGGAGATATCATATCTCCTGTTATTACGATCCGCTTAAAAGAATCCTTCACCTTTCCGAAAGGTCGCGTCTCCTGAACTCTTTTTTCTTCATCAGGCAAGGAATACGCTGATTGTATGTAGTACCTTGAGGAGCCTTTGTTACAAACAAAGTCGATTTCCAACTGCTTACGCTGCTGTTTGCCGTCTTCATCTACTTCTACAATCGGAACAACTCCCACATCCACGTTATAACCTCTCATCCTCAATTCGTTATATATTACATTCTCCATGGAATGGGTTGGTTCCATCTGTCTGAAATTGATACGAACATTGCGGAGTCCAAGATCACTAAAGTAGTACTTTTGCGGCGTCTCGATATATGATTTACCTTTGATGTCATAGCGTGTTGCAGCCTCCAGAAGGAAAGAGTCCTCAAGGTATCCCAAATACTTTTGAATGGTAGGACCGGTTATCTTCGAGTGTTTTACCGTCTTAAATGTTCGTTGAAGCTTCTCGGGATTGGTCAATGAGCCTATCGAAGAAGACAGTATATTGAGCAGATCTTCCAGTTCACCAACATTCTTTACTTTATGTCGTTTAACAATGTCTGATACATAGATCTCGCTATAAAGGTTGGAAAGAATATCAGCCTTATCACTATTATCATTGGAAAGAACGACTAACGGAATGCCGCCATATGTCATATACTGCGACAATCCCTCGTACTTATCCCCCTGAAACACAGACATGAACTCGGCAAAGCTTAGCGGATACATATGGATCTCATCACCGCGTCCGGAAAATTCCGTAATGATATCTTTGGAAAGGAACTTGGCATTACTTCCGGTAACAAATAGATCCATATTCCTTTTTCGCAAATAACCATTTAATACTGATTCGAATGAGTCCATCAACTGTACTTCATCAAGAAGTAAGTAATACTTATCTTTATCAATACACTTGCTTTTGATGTAGTCCATAAATTTCTTGGGGTCTACTTTTTTGTCCTCTTGCTGAAGCTCAACTATGTCTTCTCCGATCATTTCAAGATCTTCGGCTGAATCGAAAGCGAATCTGATAATATGATCTTCGGCAACACCACTTTCAAGCAGATGATCATAGAAAAGGGTATTGAGCAAAAAGGATTTTCCACATCTTCTTACTCCGGTTATGACCTTTACCTGACCATTGCCAATCCGGTTTATCAGTTTGGAAAGATAGAAATCACGTTTTATATCCATAGCAACCTCCACAATGGATTTTTGTCATTCATGACACTTTTCCATTCTAAGATAAAGCATTTTGATAAAAGAATCAATGATCCGGAATGGATTTTTGTCATTTATGACACTTTTCCATTCCAACTCATATCGAATACTGCTTCATCACGAACGTCTCGAACGGTTCACGCTTGATCTTTCGGTGACCGCCGATCCATATGACGAACGGGCAGTCCTCGGCATCCGTAAGTTCTCGTATCTTGCCCCTGCCGATACCGAACAGCTCTGCCGCCTCTTCGACGCTTAGGAGCTTCTTGTCCTTGATGGAGATGGTATCGGCTCCTGAGACCTTATCAAGCTGAGCCTTCATCACCTTCAGAACATAGATAAGATAAGGGATCGCACGCTCCTCACGGGGCATCGATTCCGTCTCGTTCTCGATAAGAAATAAGTTGTTATTATCCATAGATTCACATCCTTTCATGAAAAAGGTCTGTCAACGAACTTGTCAACAGACCCCTAAAAACTTTTTCTGTACTCGGCACGTATATCAGCGCCGAAAATACTTTTTTACCACTCGTTGACGTTTTCGTTGACATCATCGATACGCTCCCATCCTTTCTGAGTTCCGTAATCCCCAGGGAACCTTCGCGGACTGTCAAAGTACCGCCAGTTCGGAAGACTGCCGGCCCTTATAAGTTGGTTCATGATGTCGTTGATCTCGTTCGTCTGCCATCTTTGCGGCGGAGCAAATTCGTTATGAAGAGCCTCGCGGAACAACTGCTTCGAACATACCATCTTGCCCTGATAACTCTCCATATAGGCGAGGATCAAGCCCGCATCGACATCTTCCTGCATGAACTGTCTCTGCCTGATACGAAGTTCTTCTTCCAGCCACGCCGGCAACTTCAGCGTGACATCACCGGTACGGTAAACTTCCATCGCTTCAGCCCACATCTGAAGGAAATACTCCCGGGACTCGGCTTCATCATCCAGGATAAACACTTCGGCATCAATCTCATTACACATGATAGGCAGAAAACGACGGTTGCCAGTCCTGTCATTCGGCAAGAACGTCCGCTTATTTGTCGTCCCGGCGAAAACACATTGCCGTGGTCTGTCCTTCGGATAACGCTCATAAGGAGTTCGGAACACATCCTTCTGGCGGCTAAGAAAGCTCTTGATGGCCTCGTTGCTTTTAGCATTATTCGTTGCAAGCATCTCGGACAACTCTATGATAAAATGCCCTTGCATCTTCTCGTACACCTTGGAACTCTCGAGATCTTTAAGGTCATCAGTGAACCATTCATCCTTGATCGCGAGGAACCGGAAGAACGATGATTTGCCCGCGCCCTGATTACCGACAAGGCACATGATGTAGTCGAACTTGATCCCCGGATGGAACACGCGGGATATCGCGCCCAACATAAAGAACATCAGGATCTCATAGGTATAATCACTGGCATCCGCACCAAGATACCTCCGCAGTGCATAACGGATACGTTCTTTACCGTCCCAGTGAAGGGAGTTCAGCACGTCGCGCACGGGATGAAAAGCATTCCTGTTCGCCACGATATGGATCGCCTCTTCGATCACATTACGGGAAGTCATACCGTAAGTGCCCTCACAATATAGATGTATATTAAAGACATCATTATCCGCAAGAGACTGTCCGACGGAGCCGTGATTCCAATCGAACTCCTTCACGACTGCGACCTTCTGGGTCAGTTCGTTAAACTTCAGACTGTCGCGGAGAACGGGATCACAGGACAATATCGTTACCGCATTTGTCACGGTATTCTTTGTGATATCCTTATCGTTCTTTTCGAGCATTTCGGCGACCTGCTCGACGGTCATATCCTCAGGCTGAAGCGCCAAACACGCCGTCTGTAATTCCTTCTTCATCATGGGATCTAAATTCTCTGATACAGCAAAAAACCAGAACTGCTATATACGATGCCTTAACAAAGCTACTTACAAAGCGGCGCTTTGAATACATTACGGTTCAGGAGATAATCGATGAGGCTAACATCGGCAGGAGTACCTTTTATGCTCATTTCGAGACCAAGGATCAGCTGCTCGAAGAGATGTGTAACGAGATGTTCTCACACGTATTCTCTGATTCTCTTATGCCTGAAGGAAGTCATGACTTTTCGAAGAATCATTCCGATATAAGAGCTTTATTGGAACATATCCTTTGGCACATTAATGATCATAAGGACAATATCGGTTCGATAATGTATGGTGAATCCGAGAAGATATTTACAAGATATTTCTGCGAATATCTTGAGAAGACTTTTGGAAATCTGATCGCGAATATGAACATCAACGTGCCTGATGACTTCAAAAAGCAATTTGTCATCGGCAGTTTTGTAAGCACGGTAAAATGGTGGATATCAACAGGCTTAAAACAGAGTCCCGGTGAGATCATTGATAATTACATTGCATGTTTGCTTGGACCAAATACTGAACTTCCGTTATCCTAACCATTCGGACTTGAGAAGTCTGTATTCCAAGCGTGTTTTCATCTTGCCGTCATGCCATTCATAATCAATATGTTCAGCTTCTTTTATCATCCCGCACTTTTGCATGACGCGTTCCGAACCAATATTTTCAGCAAGACATCCTGTGGTGATCCTGTAAACGTTATCCTCATTAAATGCGTATTCGATCACCTTCTTCAGAGCTTCAGAAGTATATCCTTTTCCCCAGAATTTTGGATATGTAAAGTAACCCATATGAACGAGTTTTCCAACCGGAGTATTATCGGTAACAGTGTAGCCGATGCTTCCAACCTGCTCATGAGTCTCTTTCAACTCCATATGCAGAAAATAAAACTTGCGGTCAGTACTTGCCATGTCTTCCAACACATTTGCAAAATCTTCTTTAGCAGATTCGATAGAATCGAGTCTGATGTCATTCATGTAATACATGGTCTGATCGTCTGTCTTCAATCTGTAGTAGTCATCGAAATCTCCGGTGACATAATCCCTGAGGATAAGTCTGTCAGTTTCAAGATAGATCATTATTCAATTCTTCACTTTTATCGATGATATTAATCTTTCTTCTTTAATACCGAGATTGCCGCATAGTGCAGCACATCAAAGTTGTCAGGCACAGTCTCCAGGAGCTTTCTGTGTTCTGCATCCCACTTTGACAGATCTTCCGGCGATAATGATGCACCCACACCTCTGCAGGCGATCATGCGGCCATGCCAGGATTCTTTTGTGAAAGGAACTTTCAGATCGTATTCTTCATGTTCCTCCATCTCGAAATACTCGTACATAACGTCCGGAATATGGATAGGATGTTTTGTTTCGCCGCCCCCGGTCCAGTCAGGATTATACTTACGGACGAGTTCTTCGCTCCTGCCTGCGATCTCATCTTCAAAAGGAAGCCATGCCATAAAGAGAATAACGAGCCTGCCGTCTTTTTTGAGTATCCTGTGGAACTCAGGTGCGACCTTCTCATGATCGAAATACCAGAAGCACTGGCATGCGGTGATCACATCAAAAGAATCAGCCGGGAAATCGATCTTTTCTGCAGAAACGGTTTTGAATTCGATATCCATTCCTGCTTCGTCAGCCAGCCTTTTTGCCTGTTCTATCTGCTCGGGAGATATATCGGTACCGATCCATTTCGCTCCATACTTATACATGTTGCGGGGCAGCACGCCCGTACCTGTTCCGAGATCCAGCACGTTCTGACCCTTGATGCAAAGGCCTCTGTCTGCGACCTTGCGGTAAAACTCCTCAGGGTAGATATCCCTGTATTTTGCATAGTATTCAGAGGTCTTGCCCCAGTCAAAAGCTTTGCCTGCATCTATTCTGTTATCTTTTATATCCATAATCTTTCTCCCTTTTAATGTCACATTGTGCCATTTACTGATTGGGATTATAATGCTGTGGGAAGACCGATTCAATAAAAACATATTCAATGTCTCACATTCGCATAAATGCGTCATCTAAGGAGAATTCAATGAGAGATACATCAGCAAGGACCAAAAAGACAAAGGATTCCATCGCTGAAGCCCTGGTCTCTTTGATAGAGAACAACAGCTACGATGAAATAACCATTCAGGAGATCGCTTCCGGCTGCAACATATCAAGACGGACCATATACCGTCACTTCAGGACTAAAGATGAGATCCTGAGCTACAGCTTCAGATCCTGTGTGTTAAAGCTTGCCGATTACATCTCTCTTCAGGATACGAAGGATCTTCGCAAACTCTGTCTTACATACTTCAGATTCTGGGAAGAGAACATAGACAGACTCCTGATGATGAACGACGCAGGTGTCCTTTTCAGTTTCGGGAGCGAATTTGATTCACTTGTAAACGTAATAGCTGACAGAATGATAAGCCGCTCCTCACCGGTTCCTCTCTCTCCGTCCGAGATAAGCATGTTCAGATACCGTTTCGCCTTTGAGACTGCCGGATTCTGGCAGGTTACGGAACTGTGGAGTCAGGAAAAGCCCAGGAGAAGTGCAGAAGAGATGGCAGAGTTTATGGTCAGAATAATCGAAAACAGCTAAATGAAAACACTTAGACGGGGAAATCAG